>VAPR01000350.1_pt1 | contig 31471 bp, 35 predicted proteins | sample 3380701 | NCBI WGS metagenome assembly VAPR01 (sample SAMN11536904, study PRJNA540576) | hot springs metagenome | isolation source: hot spring wet sediment | place: Spain: Lobios | collected 2014-01 | reverse complement strand
AAGAATAATAACTAAAAATTATTTTATTAATACATCTACCATCATTGCTATGAACAGTATTGCAAGGTATGGGCTTGAGAACTTGAATAGTTTCCATGCTTTATGCTCATCAGGCTTCATAAGTAACTTTATGCTCATAAGACTTACAATAAAACCAAAGGCTAATGCAACTATAAAGTATATTATACCAAAGTAGTTTGTGTATATTAAGAGTATACTGAATAGAACCATCAATAGAGTAGTTCCAGCTATAGCCCTTGTTGCTGTTACAGTGCCATTTACAACTGGTAGCATAGGTACTCTAGCCCTTGTATAATCATCCTTTAGCCTTAATGCTAAACTCCATATATGCATAGGTATCCATAGGAATACAAGCATTGCTAGCAGTATGCCTATATGTATATTCTCTAATGTTACAGCAGTATAACCTATAAGTGCTGGCATACCACCAGAGAATCCACCAAGTATTATGTTTGATCTACTCCTCCTCTTCAAGAGCATGCTATATATTACAACATAATCAAATATACCAAAGACCATGAATATGAATGCATAGATATTAATCATATAGGATGTTATTAGTGCTATTGCTACAAGTATTAAGCCATAGTACAATGCATTCTTTGCATTTATCCTGCCGCTTGGTATTGGTCTATTCTTAGTCCTTTCCATTATTGCATCTATATCTCTATCTATGTAACTTGATACTGTATTTGCACCAGCAGAACCTGCTGTAACGGAGGCTATTAATAGCATCCATGTTAAAGGATCAGGATTTATACCATTTACTTTAGCACTTATCACAGCACTAGCAAATGCTGTAAATACCAAGAGATACCATATCTTTGGTTTTGTAACCTCCCAGTAGTTCCTAACCCTACTACTTAATGTACTCTTTAGCAATGAGCAGTATTAATGATTTATCATATTTATAGTATTACTACATGACCCTATTGTAATATTATTACTTAACTAGTTATAAGGGGTAATGTTGCCTCTGTATAGGTTGGCTCCCTTATAGTTCTCTTCATCTCTATGAATGTCTCAGTCCTCTGCACACCATCAAGCTTACCTATCTTCTCAGAGACTATGTTATGTATATCATCAAGTGACCTTGCTGTTAGAGATACCAATATATCGAACCTACCAGTAACCTCTATTATATCCCTTACCTCTGGTATATTCATAAGTCCTGCTATTATGCTATCCCTCATCTTTGAGTCCATGTTTATACCAGTTATTGCCTTAACATTGTAACCTAACATCTCCTCATTAACCATCAATGTATACTTCTTTATAAGCCCCAACTTTATTAGCCTCTTTATTCTACTGTACACTACTGAAGTGTTAACATTTATCTTCTTACTTAACTTTGGGACTGATATACTTGCATCCCTAACCAACTCGTTCAATATCTTTATATCTAATTCATCTATTTTAGGCATAGCAATCAAAATTATTTAGTATATACTAGTTAATAAACTTATTTATTATATTGTAACTCATTAACGATGTTATATTCTATTAAATCATAGCAAGTCCTTAACTTTTAACATCTCTGCCAGTAATACTGCGCCCTTTGCTGAGCCCATCTTCTCATTATGTGAGAGTAGAACATACTTTACACCATTATCGAATGCTGTATCCTTCCTTATCCTACCTACCACCGTTGTCATACCATCATTCATATCTCTATCAAGCCTTGGTTGTGGTCTACTGGGATCATCATGCACATATATGTAATCCCTTGGTGCACTTGGCAGATCCTTTATGCTAACATTCCTAGAGTATCTTAGCATAGCATTCTTTACATCCTCTGGCATGCACTCATTAACACTCTCAACGAATACACTCTCTGTATGCCCATCTATAACTGGTACCCTTGTGCATGTACAGCTTACCTTAATGCTTGCATCCTGTATGTATGAATCCATAAGTCTACCAAGTATCTTAACCGTCTCTATCTGAACCTTCTCCTCCTCTTTTGGTATGAAGGGTATTATGTTATCAAATATATCTAGTGCAGCAACACCAGGGCTTCTCCCTGCCCCAGAGACTGCTTGAAGTGATGTCATTATAACCCTCTTTATACCAAATGAATCTAGTATAGGTTTTAAGGTTATAGCTAAACCTGTTGTTGTACAATTAGGCAATGGGGCAATGAACCCCTTCCATCCTCTAGCCTTCCTCTGGTAATTAAGTAGATCTGCATGTGCATCGTTTACACCAGGTATAAGTATGGGTACATCCTTCTCATATCTGAATGCTGCTGCAGTACTTATGACTGGTACATGCTCTGCTAACCTTGGCTCTATCGCTCTTGCATCATCAGTCTCTACAGCAGTGAATATTAGATCATACTTTTTAGCATCACTTATTATATCATTAACACCCTTTACCACCATATCCTTAGCATAATCTGGTACCTCTCTATGCTGATGCCATTTAAGTATACCAGTGTTAGGGTCCCTTAGTGCATCTATATACCTCTTCCCTGCTGAACGTTCAGATGCTGCTATAGCACTAACCTCAAACCATGGATGCTTATCTAATGCAACTATGAACTCTTGTCCTACAACACCAGTTGCGCCTATTATTGCTACACTAAGCATATAGTGTTAGGTAGGAATGCTATTATAAATTGTTTATTCCTATACTGATTATGTTAGTACTTGCTTAGTATAAAATCATCCAGAAGTGAGTAGATCCTGGATTTCATATCTTCTATATATTCATCGTAACTATTCTCATAACCACAGTTCTTGCATACTACCTTGCTCATGTCATCAAGCAATGTTGCCCTCTTATCACATCTTGGGCATTTAGCATCCATACTATTACTATAATTGGATTAGATTTAACTGTTATTACTTTTTGCTATTAAGTATGATCTCATCTATTAACTTAGAGCAATCATCGGATACTATCTTCTGCACTATAAAGAACTCTACATCTTTAACACCTTCTAGTACTTTAACCCTTTTTAGTAGCATATTGATCTCATCTGTATTATAAGCATGTAAAACCGCAACTAAAGTATCACATGATGCATGAATCAAAGGCATAAGTAGGTTATTACTTAATATATTCTCTAATCCTTCAATACTGCTTGTAATATTATTATTGTTGTTACTATTACTAACCCTTATAACCATGATGAAGTTTATGAAGTTCTTAAGGGAAGGATTTATAATTATTGTAAACTTTATTATATCATCTTTAATCATTCTACTTAACCTACGCTCAACAGTCTTTATGGATATTCCTAACTCTCTTGCTATATCCTTAACCTTTGCTCTAGGATCCTTTGTTAAATACTTCATGATCCTAAGATCATTGTACACTAGCCTCTTAGGTCTTGCTTTAACTGATGTAATATACAGTATCCTATTTGGTTTAATATACTGCTCTAGCAATGCATGATAGCCCTTATTACTTCTGCTACGAGCCTCTTTATTTACTGCTAGTGCAAATACACTAAAGTCCCCTAGGCATGTAACTATCATAAACACATAACCTACTGAGCCTAGTCTCTTGATAAGCTCATGCTCATTACCATCATGCTTAACTATAATATGAATAACTCTATAACCTAAAGATGCTAGATTTATCCTTGCAAGGAATCTATCTATTATACCTTCTTTAAGCATGTTATTTACCCTTGCTATTACACTGCTAGTGCTAAGCCCAACACTCCTTGCTATGCTACTATATGAGGCTCTACCATTAGATATAAGTAACTTTATTATCGCTAAATCTACACTATCCATGAATAAGGTATAGTGCATAACAATATAAAGGTGTCTAATTCTTAAAGTATAAGTTATATATTAGCAAAACAATGTACACCATATATGGATTTAGTGCTCAAGACTGAGAATCTGGTTAAGGTATACAACAGCAATAGCGTTAAGGTTAATGCATTAAAAGGTATTAACATAGATGTTAAGAGGGGGGAGTTTGTAAGCATAGTAGGACCTTCTGGATCTGGTAAATCTACACTACTTAACCTTCTTGGAGCATTGGATAGACCTACAAAAGGTAAGGTGTACATAGATGGTATAGATATATACTCCTATGGGGATAGTGATCTAGCAAGGATAAGGAACAAGAAGATAGGGTTTGTATTCCAAGCATACAACCTAATAAATAGGAGTACTGTGCTAAGGAATGTAGAGTTACCTGCTATAATAGCAGGTATGCCAAAGCATGAAAGGATTGCTAGGGCTAAGCAACTACTTAAACTATTGGGGATAGAGGATAAGGCTTACTTTAAACCAACCTCGCTCTCTGGAGGGCAGCAGCAGAGGGTTGCTATTGCTCGAGCATTAATGAATGACCCAGCAATAATACTTGCTGATGAGCCTACAGGTAACCTTGATAGCAAGACTGGGCTAGAGGTTGTACAACTGCTTAGGATGCTATGTGAGAAGTACAATAAGACTGTTATAATGGTTACACATAACCTAGAACATGCTAGCATGAGCATGAGATCAATATACCTTAGGGATGGCATGGTTGAGAAGGAGGTTGAGTATATGGTATGAGGTTCTCTACTATTATTCTTACAATTATTATTGCTATCAGTATGTTACCATTGGTTCATATACCATACCATGCATATGCTGTTGAGCCTAGAGACCCTAAAGAGTGCCCAGATTATGAGATAATTGGGCAGGATAACCCTTGCATAAGGGAGCAGAGGGAGACTGAGAAGGAGGTTAAGTTCGTTAACCTTTACTTTGGTGACCCAAATAGCGTTGTTAATGGCTTCCCTGCAAAGGCTGAGGTTGCACCAGGGGATGGTGTTGCTACCCTTATAGCAGTGATGGCAAACTCTGGGGCATTTGAGTTAACTGGTGTTAGAGGCTGGCTTTATCTACCTGTAGGCTTTGAGGCTTACGGTAAAGCAAAGGGCGAGCCTGCATTTGATACATATGACCTAAAGGTTGGTAGAGGTGATACATTCTACTTTGAGTTCCCTGTTAAGGTTGGTAAAGACCTTAAGCCTGGTATATATCAAGCAACTCTAAGGGTTGAGTACTTCAGATCACAGGATATTGGGTTAAGCTATAGGATATTTAATAATGTTGAGTTCATGCTAACAGGGAAGAGCATACTAGATGCTAAAGCATTGAACCCAATACTAACACCAGGTAAAGAGAATACAGTTAATGTTGAGATTACCAATAGTGGGAGTGCACCAGCATCTGCTGTAATAGCAAAGATAACATCAACCAGTAGCCTACTGGATGTTGGTAGCAAGGTATTTGATCTATCAACCATAGAGCCTAATAGCAGTGCTAAGATTGAGTTAAAACTTTATGCTAATCCTAACATAGCAAACACACTCCAGAATGTGCAATTAGCATTAGATTATACAGACTCACATGGAAATAAGAAGAGCATTACAACCAACATTAATCTAATAGTAAAGGGTAGCAGTACAAGTGCAGATCTTAGGGTTAATGTAGATGATTATAAGATAACCACACTTAATATAAATGATCGTAATATAGTGTTAAGTAACGTTGGTGATGAGAGTGCATACAATGTTGAGGTTAGGGTTAATGTTAATGCCATAAGCCAACTGCCTATAAGCATAATAGGAGATGGTTACTACAAGATAGCAAAGATAGATGCAAATAGTAATGTTAGATTACCCTTAAAGATATTTGCTACAAGCAATGCACATGATAAGACATTTGATATACCATTGATCATAACATACCTTGATGTTACTGGGGGTCTGCATAGTATAGAGAGGAGTATAAGTGTATATGCATTAGGTGAGCCTAGCATAAAGATGTATGATCTTCAGATAACATTCATAGGCAATAAGCCTAATCTTAGTGGGTATCTACTTAATGATGGCTCTGCTGATGCCTTGTTCACAAGTGTATATATGCTTGATAGCGATCTTAAGCCTTCTGCTGGTCCACAGTACCTAGGGGATCTTCTAATAAACTCACCAATACCATTCAACATACCAATAGAAAGTGTTAGTGATGTTAAGGATATGTATGATGTTAAGGTTAAGGTTACATACAAAGATGCCTTAAGAGAAGAGCATGAGGTAATATTAGATGGAAGAGTTGCATATACACCATTAAATATCAGTAGCACTAATAATAATACCCAACCAACATCTACTCTCATTACATCAAATACAAGCATGGTTATTATACTAGGTATAATTGGTGCAGGGGCAGCAGGATTCTTCATAGGCAGAAGGAGTAAGAGCTCCATACAGGTATGAATATACTCTCAATCATACAGCTTGCATTTGAGGCATTAAAGGAGCGTAAGGTTAGATCCATACTAACCATACTTATGGTTACAACTGGAAGTGCATTACTTATAGCAGTTAATGGCTTAACTACAGGATTCCTTGCATTTGCTGATAGACAGTTCAGCCTACTTGCCCCTAATGTAATATTTGTAAGCCCTGCACCTACGCAGAGCTCTGGCTTTGCTAATGCACCTAATGCACCAAAGATAGTATTAACTCAAGTGGTTGCTGATAAGATAAAGAACCTGCCTGGGGTATCAGATGTTATACCTAACTACACAGGAACTGTAACAATAGAGTCTAGGGGGAAGACATTTAATGCAAGGGTCTTTGCACAGGATCCTACAAAGATATACTCCATTGCCCCAGCTATAAAGTTTGATGAGGGCTCTATTATAGATAAGAACCCATCCTCTTTAATAATATCTGAGCGAATAGCAAGACCTCCTGGTGAATCTGTACCATTTGCTACACTTGGTCAGACTGTAGTGGTTAAATATTCATATGTTGATGAGGATGGTAAGCAGCAGGTTAACTCTAGGACATTTGTTGTTAGGGCAATAATGAAGATAACAGGCAACCCTACAATAGATGGTGCTATTGTTATGAACCCAGATATAGCAAACTCTCTCATGAAGAAGAACAGTAGGTATGATGGCATAGTTGTTATAGCAAGGAATGCAGACCTTGTGGAGAGTGTAGAGGAGGGTATAAGGAAGTTATACGGTAACGATATAGGGATAACATCCTCAAAGGTTATACTTACAACGATAAGGGAGTTCATAGGTGGTATAACAACATTCCTATTCAGCATAGCAGTAATATCATTGGTAGTAGGCTCTATAGGTATAATAACCACACTTTATACATCTGTAGTAGAGAGGACTAGGGAGATAGGGATACTCAAGGCTATAGGGGCTAAGAAGAATACAATATTACTACTCTTCCTTATGGAGGCACTGATCATAGGAAGTATAGGGGCTACTATAGGCATACCCCTTGGTATTGCTGGGGGTAATATATTATCTAACTTTGCACCTGGGAACAGGAATGCACCTCCTGATGCTAGAGCAACCCCATTATATACTATAGAGGATATATCAAGGGTTGTATCATTATCTATAGCATTAAGTGTAGTATCAGGGTTGTACCCTGCAGTAAGGGCAAGTAGATTAGAACCAGTGGTAGCACTTGGTAGACTATAAGATAAATATCTCCTCCTAATAATAATACTAATCATGAAGCCTGATGATAAAGATTCAAGTGTAAACAATACAATGGTAAGATCCTACATGCTAGGCTCTTTCTCAGAGGCTATAGAGTTCGTTAACGATGTAGCAGAGATAGTTGAGAGCAAGAATTTAGTATATCCAATCATAACTATAGAAGGCAATAAGGTAAGTATAGCATTCTCATCTGATACAGATGTTAAACATGCCACCAAGCTTATAGATGATCTTTACAGTATAAGTTACAGTGATGCCTATAAGGATGAGGATGAGTTGCTAAGGTATAAAGAGGGGAAGGATAGAGCAAGGTTAAGGAGTAGAGGACCATATAGAAAGTCATCAGGGATAGGATTAAGGTAAAATAAGATAAGATAAGGAAGATGATCATAATTTTAAATTAAAGTTAAGTATATTATATTTAGTTAGGCGGGATTGGTCTAGTGGTTAGGATGGAGGCTTCCCAAGCCTCTGGCGCGGGTTCGAATCCCGCATCCCGCACCACAATAAGGTAATAAGATTTAACCTGTCAAGTTCTTACAGCACACAAATTAGTTATTGCGTATATTATAGTTTAGCATCTTAATCCTTGCTTATTAAATAACATTATAAATGGAGTATGCATGATGCTATGTTATGTATAGATCAAGGCTTAAAGAAAGGCTAAGTGATAGAGTATTATCATACCTCTCCTCCATCAATGAGGATGAGAGCATCTTCTACTACGATATAATAGGTAGTGAGGCACATGTTATCATGCTTTATGAGCAAGGACTGCTAGATAAAGATGATCTTAAGGCTATACTTGATGCACTAGAGTATGCTAAGCATAATGGCTTGCAAGGAATAAACATGAATGAGTATGAGGATATACATGAGGCAATAGAAGCATTTGTTGTTAAAAGGGCTGGTATGATGCATGGAGGTAAGATGCATACAGCAAGATCAAGGAACGATCAGGTAGCATTAGACCTAAGGATGAAGGTTAGGGATGATATAATCTCTATAGCAAAAGAATTACTCTCACTTGTAGATTCCTTATTGGTTAGGGCAAAAGAGCATAAGTATGCTGTTATGCCAATGTATACACATATGCAACAGGCACAGATAGGAACGTTAGCACATTACTTTACAGCATATGCTAGCATGCTAATAAGGGATTATGAGAGATTAGAATCATGCTATGCTAGGGTTAATCAATCCCCTTTGGGGGCAACAGCAGTAGGAGGAACATCACTTAACATAGATAGGGTTAGGGTAGCATTGCTATTGGCATTTGACTCAGTTATAGATAATAGCATAGATGCTACAAGCAGCAGGGACTTCTTATTGGAGTATCTCTTTGTACTATCATCTATAATGCTTAACCTTAGCAGGATGGCAGAGGACTTTATAATATGGTCATCATCAGAGTTCTCTTATATAGAATTACCTGATGAGTTAGCCTCAACATCAAGTATAATGCCACAGAAGAAGAATCCATGCCCATTGGAGTTGATCCGTGCTAGAGCATCAAGTATGCTTGGGCTACTCTTTGCATGTATGGGTATAGTTAAATCCTTGCCATCTGGGTACAGTAGAGATATGCAAGAGAGTAAGAGGTTGATGATAGATGCCTATAAACTAGTATATGATTCATTATATATCATGAGAAGTGTGGTTAATGGCCTTAAGGCTAATGTTGTTAATATGCTAAGAGTATCAGAGCAGAGTTACGCTTTAGCATTAGATGTAGCAGAGGGATTGGTTAAGCAAGGTATGCCCTTTAGGTTTGCGCATAAGATAGTAGGCATGCTAGTAGCATATGCTAGTAAGAACAGTAAGACTCTGAAGGATCTTAACAGGGAAGAGATAAGCACTATAGTAAATGAGCTTGCTAGAGATTATAGCATTGATAGCATAAACTCGTTAATAAACATGCTTGTTGCTCTAAAGGATATTAGTCCTATGGAGTCTATAATGTTAAGGGCATCGTTAGGCTCGCCAAATCCTTTAGAGCAGGATAGGATGATAAAGGTAATAGAGGATAAGAAGGCTACTTACTATGCAAGGATCAGTAAGATGCAAGAGAGGTTAGAAGAGGCAATATCATCGTTAGGGAAGATTGTAACTGAGATCATTCATAGTTAATAGATAATTAACGTAACTCCTTATTCAAGTCTATTGCACACTGACTCTTATCATGCTTGTATAAACCCTTGCACTTGTAACAGTAGTAGTATACATTCTTATGGTATGCACACCATTGGCTATATATTATGAGACCATCACAGAAGCAGTAATAGCGTGGTGAGGTGCATCTATCCTCTATATTTGGATTAAATATTATATTCAACTCATCCATACCATTATCATTATCTCCCATAATAATGGTTATGAGATAGCAAATATATCTTATTTACTGTTTATCATACATGCTTATGAAGTATATAAGGGATAAGTATGGAGATTCATTCATAGGTTATTTGGTTACTATAGGTAGAGTAAGCAAGAAGGAGCATAGAGTACCATTAAGATTTGTATACTACAATGACAGAATCTATGCATCTAGGAGGAATATGAACAGTGATTGGATAAAGAATATAATGCATAACCCTAATGTTAGGGTTGAGATAGATTATGTTGTTATAAATGGTAGAGCAAGGATAGTATCAGATGATCCTAACCTTTGTAGTACTATATCAAGGCTAAAGTACAAAGATGAGAGAGGTAATGAGCCTAGGATAATAGTAGAGATTGAGCCATTATGCAATGAAGTAAAGAATTAATTTATGCTTTATATTGCATTAGGCATGGTAAAGAGCATGTACAACTATATAGCAGAGACATGGCATAGCATGTATAAGAGTAGATCAACAGAACTAAAAGAGAAGATAATAAAGGCTAGGAGTGAGCCTAGGATAGTTAGGCTTGATAGACCAAGTAGACTTGATAGGGCTAGGGCATTAGGGTACAAGGCTAAGCAAGGTTTCGTTGTGGTTAGGGTTAGGGTAAGCAAGGGAGGTATGCGTAAGCAGAGACCAAGGTCTGGGAGGAGACCAAAGCACCTTGGTGTTGTTAAGATAAAGCAGGCTGAGAGCATGAAGAAGGTTGCTGAGAGGAGGGTTCTAAAGAAGTACCCTAACATGGAGTTAAGGGGCTCATACTATGTATTTGAGGATGGTAGATACTACTGGTTTGAGTGCATACTTGTAGATAGAGAACATAATGCAATTAAGAACGATAGGGATCTTATACACCAACTTAAACCAGAGTAGTCACACACATCTTTGCTATTTTACCCTCATACAGTAGATATTCCATGATAAGGATGGTAACATTAAAGAGAAGATAGTTGTTAAGGAGCATGATTATAAGAGAGCAGGCTTCTTAACATTCTATCACTCAAAGGATAAAGTATATTATACTATAGCCTCGTTATTGCAGTTGAAGAGATGCTAAGATAGCAGAGAGCATACCTTAAAACCCTTGCAAGGGTGGATTGCTAGGCTTTATTACCTCCCTAAGCAGTATAGTAGCATAAGAGCCCTTATGTAGACCAAAACTAAGTGAGATGCTATCATCATCTATAATATCATATTTCATATCAGAGAGCAGTAGCAATGGTGCTGGTCTGAAACCTCCCTCAATGCTCACCTCCTGCATCTCCTTTATGTAAAAGTCCTTAATGCTTATACCCTCATCCTTGAGAACATTTTGCATTAGCATACCAAACCTTCCTTTTAGCCTTGATGCATAACCTACTAGAGGTACTGCTACTATAGCATTATCAGCATGAGCATCTGCTACCCTAATATCTCCTAATCTACCATTATGCATAATGAAGCATACATCGCCATCTGCTACCCTTGAGATATCATATCCATTTATCAATGCATTACTTAATGTTCTATTGAATATGTATGCCTGATAAGCCTCAACGAAGAGCCTTCTAACCTCTACAGGGAGTGCTCTTAATGCCCTTATAGGATCGTTGCTCTTAAGTAACTCTCTAGCAACTGCTTTCTCAAGATCCATAGTATTAGGCATAGATTCTACAAGATCCTTGCTAAGTGAATTGCTCATTAGTGCAATCCTTATGCTCTTATGCTCACTACTCTCATACTCTGTGGTATATGTTAAGAGGGTATTAACAGCATCATTAAATGCCCTCTTTACTATAGCCTTGCCTACTAGATGGGTCACTGCCCTAGCACTTCCGAACCTCTGGTAACCATAGAAGTTTGCAATCCTCCTTTCTTTAACGTAATCCTTTACAGTATCTAGCATATCAACAATATTATTCATAATACTCTTAGATCTTAATTTAAATCTAATATGGAATATATTGCCCAATAGATGCCTCTTGCTAAGCATTACATCTGTGTATCCTATTAACTCTAATCTACAGTGCTTTGTTAATAATACTTTATCATTATTAGTAGTGCTTTTGCTTGCTATTGCATACTGTGTAGTTGATGCAGATGCATCCTTTAATCCTAGAGCCTTCAATCTTATATTATACTTTAATTGTACCTCTCTTAACGCATGTGTTGTATCTATACCCCTCTTTATAAGCCTGAAGAGTGGGTACCTATGCACACCATCTCTTTTATCTGAGATGCTAAGTGAGCCTAGATCTATAACCTCCTCAACTATAAAGGAGTCGTAACCATCTCTAATATTTGCAATGTTAGCAGTAATAATAGTAGGAGTAGAGTATACATATATCCCTATATGCTTATCTATATCTGGAACCATATTCCTATAATATAATATAATAAAGGGTTTATAATTTGATGTATTACTACTCTACAATCAACTTAACTACCCTTGAGTATGTGATATCCTTGCTTCTAGCGCCTATGGTTAATGTATACTCGCCTTGCTCTAAGCCATCAGATGCCTTAACTGTAAGGTTGATAACCTTGCTAGACTCTGCTTGTATATTAAATACTCTCTCACTGAACTCAGCATTTATATCTCTTATCCTACCTTCTGGTGTCTCTGTACTTGCTATAACCATCTCTATACTTGCTCCTATCTTTGAGGTTATTGTTAATGGTATGCTTATGCTCCCACCTCTCTTAATGGTATAGGTATGCTCCTTAACCTCAAGGGTATATGGTAATGCCTTACTTGCATCAAGCCTTGCTATCTTGTTATCTGAGAACTCTGTGAACCATACAGTATCATCATCAGCAAGTGTAAACCTTAATGGATTTGCTATACCACAGGGCTCATTCCCATAGTTATCACAGCTCCCCCATGCTCTGTTATATGTTGGTATATGGTACTCTATTAAAGTAAGAGTTTTAGGATCGAATACTGCTATAGCATTGCCTTGATGCTCATTAAACCATACCCTACCCTTGGAGTCTATAGCATTCCAATAAGGCAATGATACCTGATAGCCTCCACATGTTAATGGTGAACCGTTATCCTTTATACATTTATCATACAGACCTAGGTTAGTATACTTTGATGGTAATGGGGTAACATACTTTACTATCTCCTTAGTATTAGGATTGAACATTATGAACATATTACTACCATGATCATTTATCCATATATTGCCATCAGAGTCTATGCTTGTTCCAACAGGGCTTGTTATAGGGAGATCGTATGTTGTTATCTGATCTGTATTAATATCTAACTTGTATAATGAGCCTTTAGACCCTAGTGTTAGTGCTGTAAACCATACATTACCTTGCTCATCTAATGCTAATGTACCTAATGCCTGTAACTCAACATTTATAGGCAGTTCTTTAAGCTCTAATGTGCTAGTATCTATCATACCTATATGCTTACTGTAAACACCTATGAACCAGAGTTTGTTACTATGCATCTTCATATCAACTGGCATAGATGTGCCAAACTCACTTGTAGACTGTAATTTAAACTGCTTGAACTCCTTGCTCAAGGTATCAAATAACCATATGCTATTATTCTCAGCATCAGTGAACCATAGTCTATCCTTCTCATCTGCTAATACAGCCCATACAGGGAATGGTATATCCTTTGTTACTTGCTTGGATGGTATATCAAACTCATCGAATCTATTAAGCATAGGCTCATACTTAATAACCTTGTTCTTTGAAGATGATACAGTCCATACATTACCTTGCTTATCTATAGCAATACCTACTGGCATTGAGCACTCAGATGGTAATAGGAGCTCTTGTATGTATGTTGTACTTCTTGCTATACCATCTCCACATCTAGCAAGCTTAAAGACCTCCTCTGCCTGCTTATTTACCTCTTCCCTCTTCTCCTCAGCAAACCTTGTTGAGTATACAAGTGCAAATGTAGATGCAACTAGTGCACCAATTATACCAAATATTATTATTCTCTTCACATTACTTGCTCTTTTAGAGCCTATTCTACTCATACACTAACTATTCAATGTACTTAATATTAGTATTAGGATTAGTCAAGAGGTGTATTACTTGTGCTAGTTCATAATAAAAGTGAAGATGTTATATTATTGGCATCTATATTATAATAGGAGTTAATATTATTATATGCTATAATTGTATACTATATATTATAGAGGAAAGATTAATAAACAGGTACTTCTATAATATAAGTAGTGGTAATAATATGCAAAGCACAAATAATATAACGATGAATAATAATATGAACGTAGATCCTATGGAGATAGCCTTGAGTCTAAAGCGTAGACCAGCATATGTACAGTGTTACTGCATACTACAATGTGTATCAATGAACTCAAAGTTAAAGCTGTACCAACTTGCTAGGCTATTAGGCTTAGACTACTATCAGGTTATGAAGCGTGTAAGTGAGCTATCAGGTAAAGGGTTCTTACAAGTAAAAGGAGGTGTAGTAAACATAACCGATGATGGAAGAAGGTTAAAGGATGCTCTAGAGAGCCTTATAGTACTCTTACATGCTGCAGATATAAAGGGTAATGAGAAGAGACTAAGCATGTACGATATACTAGCCTAAATCTATCAACAATATTTTATTTTATTTTGATTTAATTATGTAATACTTCTTATAGCATAATCATTTATTACAATATTCTTACCATTAAACTCACTTAGTATATGTCTTAATACACTAACACTTAATATATTATCTACAACTTTAACATAGAGCATAGCACTACTCCTGCTTAAAAGATATCTATTGATGTTAGTCTTAGGTTCTTTATCATCTAACCTCTTCTTAACGTTTGTAACTAACAATGGACATCCTTTCTCCTTACTCAAATTCAATAGTAGTGATATATAGAATATTAGCAGTTGGTTAAGCCTAGTTATGAATCTTTTACCTTTTCCTGCATAAATATGATAGAAACCATGTAATGAGTCAAATACAATTAACTTTAGATTAGCATCATAGTCTGCTATTGCATATGCATCTGCAATCATATCCTCTAACCCTTTGTTGCTTGCAAAGAGTATATCCACCTTATTATTGCTTAGTTTTATTATATTGTTCCTAATATATGCAGTAAATAGTGTATCAAGATCAAGATATATAACTCTAGAATCCTTCATGCTTCTTATAATATTTGATATAAAGAGTGTCTTAGCATATGGATCCTCTGCTATAAGCAGGTTTATCCCTTCAACAGATAGCATCTCTATCATAATCTGTTAATTAAATAACAGCAAAAGAATATAAGCCTAGCCTAAGTTCAATTACTGCAATCATTAATTTATAAACAGTTAATTATACCAATATTGTATTAAACAAGAGAACAGTAATGGGATTTGATTTAGATGCTATAAAGAATGACTTCCCAAGGCTCAAGTGTATATACCTTAACAATGCATCAAGCGCACCCATGCCATTAGTATCCATAAAGGCTGTTACTGATTTCCTTATTGAATATAATGAGTATGGTCCAGACTCTAGCAAGATGCAAGATATCATAGACGATCTTATAAATAATACAAGGAAAGAGGTAGCAGAACTCATAAATTGTAAAGCAGATGAGGTAGTATTTACACATAGCACTACAGAAGGCATAAACTTTGTTGCCAATGGGCTAAACCTTAGGCAAGGGGATAGTATAATTATAAGAGATGGAGAGCATGAGCATCCTGCAAACTACTATGCATGGTTGAGGCTTAAGTATAGAGGTGTGAGTGTTAAGAATCTAAGTATAAAGGATATGTATGGTAACATAGATTATGAGGAGTTAAGGAGTATTGTAGGAAGTATACATGGTGTGAAGTTGATTGCTCTTAGCCATGCATTATTCAACACAGGTCTTATACTACCTATAGAGGATATAGTAAATATTGTAATTAAAGAGCAGAATAGTAGTAGTATACATCTGTTCCTAGATGCTGCTCAGAGTGTAGGATGTGTTGAGGTTGATGTTAAGAGATTAGGATGCTCATTCATGGCATTTACAGCATCTAAATGGCTATGTGGTCCTCCAGGGCTAGGTGTTCTCTACTGTAGCAAAGATGTATCTGATGCAATTGAGCCCATTATAATAGGAGGGGAGTCTGCATTTATACATGAAGGCTCATTGATCTACAAAGAGATGCCCCATAAACTTCAGGCAGGGTTTAGAAGCTATGCCCTTCTTGCAGCATTCTTAGAATCTATACGTTACATAAAACGTATAGGTATAGCAAAGATAAGGAACTGGAATATGTATCTAGCAGATAGCATAGTAGATGGGTTATCATCACATAGTAAGATTAAACTCTATGTACCAGATGATAATAGCAGGAGAACAAGCATAGTATCGTTTGAGGTATCCAATGCTGATAGTAGTAAAGTGGTAAAGGAACTTGAGAGGCATGGGGTAGTTGTTGCAGAGAGGAGTATACTTGATAAGAAGGTAATCAGGGTATCTCCTCACTTCTTTAATAGTGAGGATGAGATCTCAAAGTTTATAACAATGCTTAAGGCCATCCTTTCTTAATAAATAATAATTGATATATAATAATAGTTGATTGGCATTATTTGTTATATCTATCTATTTTATTTATTTATTTTATTATATTATTTGCCTTTGCCTTGTCCTTCAATTACTATCATAGTTAGGGTTGATCTAACTTTATCTATCCTTCTAATCTTCCATGTTATGATCTCCCTTAACTTATCCATGCTATCACTCTCTACCTTTGCTATTATATCATAAACCCCATACACACCAGATACCTCCTTTGCCTCTGGTATCTTCTTTATCTCTTTTATTATCTCATCCTCCGCTCCTAGATCACAGTTTATTAGTACATATGCTGTTGGCATAGTTTAGCATTATAATACTGCTATATTAACTTTATACTAAAGTATAATTAATTATAACACTACCTCCTACCCTTGCCCCTCTTCTGTATAACTCTAAGCCTGAATGAGAGACCAAATATTAGTATGCCAGTTATTATAAGCATCATACCCCTAATGAATGCAAATTCATCACTAGATATTATTATTGCCAACATGCCTATTACTATTATTGCTATACCAGCAGCTGTACCAATCAGACCTAAATTTGCCAAATATGTATCTGCAGGTTAACGTGTTATTTAAGTATTATAATAAGATATATTGATAAATTAACATTGGTATGAAATAAGAGTAAAATGTAACAGTGCTAATTGAAGTTTATGTATGAGATAGATGAATTGTTGAAGAAGAATGAGTCTTTTGCATACTCATTTAAATACGCAGACCTTCCTGCACGCCCAAGTAGAAGACTTGCAATAGTTACTTGCATGGATGCAAGGATAGATGTACATAGAATACTTGGTTTAGATATAGGAGAGGCTCATGTAATTAGGAATGCTGGAGGTGTTGTAACTGATGATGTGATACGCTCATTGATGATCTCACAGTTATTACTTGGTACTGAGGAGATAGCCATAATACAGCATACTAACTGTGGCATGATGAGTTTCACTGAGGATGAACTTAAAGGTAAGATAGAGGAGAGGTTAGGGTTAAGACCACACTTTGCATTAGAGGCCTTCAAGGATCTTGAGAGAGAGGTTAAACAGAACATAGCAAGAGTTAAGGCAAGCCCATTCATACCTAATAAGAGCAAGGTTAGAGGATTTATATATGATGTAAAGAGTGGTATATTGCATGAGGTAAAGTATTGATCTTATCCCATAGATTTATATTTATAGACGGGCCCGGTGGGCTTCGATCCCACGACCTAGGGCTATCTGCCTTTATTTAATATCCGCAAGCCCTCGCCATATCCTAGCTAGGCCACGGGCCCATGTAATTATGATTAATATTAATTAGCAACATACCTGCTCAGTATAGATGAGACCTTCTCCCTACCTACATCAATTATATATGGACCTAGCCTAGGTCCATGATCAGAGCCTATAAGAATGGTATACAGTAACTTAAAGAACTCCTTTGGTTCTATCCCATGCCTTCTAGCGATATTGAATATGCTTGATTGGATAACCTTTGGGTCCTCATATGAGTTTATGGCATCTATAAGATCTTTTATAGCACTCTTACTTGCCTCATCTATCTTCAATAATGCTTTAGTTGTACTCTTTGTAGAGAGTATCTCTAGGGCATATAACCTTGCCTTAGATATCCTCTCCTTAAGGCTATCTGATGCATCATCTTTTATCATACCATATGCCTTTAATCTACTTACAACATAATCTACCTCACTACCTTCAAGTGCTACCTCTGCCAGCTGTACCAATAGCATGTATGGTATATGCTCTCTAGGCTTGCTTGGTGGCTTACCATGGTTTATATATTCGTATATGCCTCTAAGCTTTACACTCTGCATATCATTGCTTGCAGTGTTAGAGAAGTACAGCTCTTCTAGCCTATCGTACTCATCCTCTAACCTAGGTATATCCTCAATCCCTACATGCCTTGTACCAGCTATCCTCTTGAAGAGGAGGAGCATTATTGATTTAGAGGTGCCATACCTAAGCCAGTGCTGAGGGGTAAGTACGTTACCAGCACTCTTACTTATCTTCTTACCCCCTTTATCAAGGAACATCTCATACCTTACATGCAAGGGATGTGCATAGTTAAGTATATGGTCTGATACCCAATCATTAACCTTAACACTATCTGCTATATCCTTGCCATAAGCCTCAAACCTTATGCTAAATGCTCTCCACCTAGATGCAAACTCAACCTTCCAACTTAACTTACCATCAGCCTTCCTTATATCAGCCTCCCCTTTATATCCACAACCTTGAATATGCTGCTTTCCTATCATGCTACCCTTGCACTCATATAACACTTTATACTCATCTGGGATATACTCATACGCATTTGCTAGGTATATCCTCTTACAGTTAGAGCATATAGGGAAGTATGGTAAGGTATGCTTAAACTTCTCCTGTCCTACAAGCTCTGCTATCTTCTCCCCTATCAATCTTGAGTTCCTTAGTACAGTATCTATCTCACTTACAAGTAAGCCTTGCTTATATGCTTCATAACCACTCTGGAACCTGTAATTTATATTTAGTGCGTCTAGGGCATCCAATAGCATGCTTGACATATGCATTGCATAAGATGCATGGCATGAGTATGGATCAGGTATATTGCATACTGGCATTGCTATATACTCTTTAAGCCAATCAGGTAACCCATGTGGTACCTTCCTTAATCCATCCATATCATCACTGTATGCTATCAACTCTGCTCTATATCCAAGGTTCTCTAATGCTAACTTTACACCATATGCTCTAACAGCATCCCCAAGGCTACCTATATGAGGTATCCCAGATGCCCCTAGCCCAGACTCTACCCTTATTAATGAGATATCTCTCCCTAACCTCTTCTCCCTCTCTATTAAAGCATATGCTACCTTATCAAGCCATGTACCCTTTCCTATTATACTACTGCTCTTACCCTTACTCTGCATTATGCTCACTTGCTTATAACTATAGAGATAGTAGTAATGATGCTAGGTTATATTTATTTATGGTTTAATAAGAATATGATGTGTGGATCTAGATAGGAAGGTAGAGCTTATCACAAGGGAGCCTACTGAGGAGGTTGTTACTAGAGATGAGTTGGTAACACTGCTAAAGAGTAACTCAAGACCAAAGCATTACATAGGTTTGGAGATATCAGGCTTGCTACACCTTGGTAGCCTTGTCCTTACTGGCTATAAGATAAATGACTTCATTGATGCTGGATTCCAATGTACTGTACTCCTTGCTGATTGGCATACATACATAAACGATAAGTTACAAGGGGATTGGGATATGATAAAGAAGGTAAGTAGATACTATGAGGATGCATTCAAGTTCTTCTGTCCTGGGGTTAATGTTATTCTAGGCTCTAAACTGTATGAGGAGTATAAAGGGTATTGGGAGGATGTTGTAAGGTTAAGCAAGCATGTAACCTTACCAAGGTTGATGCGCTCTTTAACTATAATGGGCAGGAGTGAGAAGGATAGGCTTGACTTTGCTCAACTCATGTACCCTGTTATGCAGGCAGTTGATATCCATGCACTTGATGTTGATGTAGCACATGCTGGAATAGATCAGAGGAAGGTGCATATGCTTGCAAGGGATATCTTCCCTAAACTAGGATGGAAGGTACCTATTGCTGTGCACCACCATCTGCTCCCAGGGTTAGGGGAGCCTACAATGCTTGGGCTTGATGATGACTCAGAGATGGATAGGAAGGTATCAAGTAAGATGAGTAAATCTAAGCCTAATACAAGTATATTTGTGCATGATGATGAAGAGAGTATAAGAGTAAAGGTTAGAAGGGCTTACTGCCCAGAGGGTGTTGTAGATGGTAACCCTATGCTAGAGATTGTTAGATATATAATATTCCATGAGTTCAAGGAGTTTACTGTTGAGAGGGCAGAGAAGTATGGAGGGAGTATAACATTCACAAGTTATAAGGAGTTAGAGGATGCTTATGCTAGTAAGAGGTTACATCCTTTGGATCTAAAGAATGCTGTTGCATTATACTTGAATAAGATAATAGAACCTATAAGGAACCATTTTAAGGATAGGGTTGAGGTTATTGAGATACTAGCAAGGCAGTAAGATCTAAACAATCAATATTATTAATTAATAATTCTGCTATACTATCTCATGCTTAACTAGACTAAGCAACTTTAATGAATCTAGGTTATGCTCAAATGGTATAACATGCAGTATGAAGTGTGTTACCCCTATGCTAACATACTCATACAACCTCTTATAAACATGTACAGGATCGCCTATTATTGCCTCATCCCTGTTTTTTGCTATGTAATCCTCTACACTCTCATTATAGTCTTTTATCATTGAGACCTTCCTTCTAACATCATCTTCATCTTTGCCTATTATAACTCTTATAAGCAGTGAGTTCCTTATCTCATTGTGCTCCCTGCCTATACTTGAGCAGTGCTCCTTCAATATAATTAACCTATCCTTGTACTCATCAACACTTACAAATGGGCAATTGTATATATCTGCATGTCTAGCAGCAACCTTTAATAGCATCTTACCATACCCTCCTACCATTATAGGTACCTTACCCTTTGGTTTAGGGTAGTTTAATGCATTGAATGTATTATAATACCTGCCATGGAATGTACTCTTACCCTCTTCAAGCATTGATCTTATTATAATCAATGCTTCATCAAGTTGCTCTATCCTTACCCTTGCATTAGGGAAATGGTAACCATAGGAGAGGTACTCTTCCTCATACCATCCAGCACCTATGCCTAGTAATGCTCTACCATTGCTTATGAAGTCTAGAGTGCTTATCATCTTTGCAAGCAATGAGGGATTCCTATAAGAGTTACATGCAACAACCTCCCCTATCTTTGCATTGCTTGTTATAGATGCTATAGATGCAAGGAGTGTGAAGCACTCTAACATAGGTTTCCCTTCAAGAGGTTTATACCTGTAGTGTGGTATGAAATGATCGTAAGCCCATAAAGAGAAGCCTAGTCTATCAGCCTCTAGAGCAAACCTCTTTATGTAATCATAATCAAGGCTAAGATCGTTAAGCCAGCCTTGTGGTAGTATTAACCCAAGCTCTATATCCTTGCTCATCTTTAAACTAATCTGCCTTGCTTAATACAAGCTCGTACTTGCTCTTATAGCCTCTAGGATTTATCATTAAACCTTTGTATACGAAGGTTGATGAGTTACCTATTATTATTGTTGTTAGCATTCCTAAATGATCTTGATACTCAAGCATATGCTCTAGATCAGTTATAACTATGCTCTGTGAATCTCTATATGCTGCTTTAACTATAGCAACTGGGGTCTTTGCACTTCTGTACTTTAGTATTATATCTCTAGCATCCCTTAGTTGGTGAACCCTCTTCTTACTTTGAGGATTGTATATGACAATTACATAATCGCCCTGTGCAGCAGCCTCTACCCTCTTAACTATTATGTCCCATGGAACAAGTAGGTCGCTCATGCTAACTACAGCAAAGTCAGTCATCAATGGAGAGCCTACCAATGCACTACATGCATTCAATGCAGATACCCCTGGGATAACCTCAACGTATGGGTTCTTACAGTCCCAGTTCATATCCGCAAGTATCTCATAAACTAGCCCTGCCATACCATATATCCCAGGATCACCACTAGATACCAGTGATACAGTATTACCTTTCATGGCAAGTTCTATAGCATGGTTTGCCCTATCAACCTCTTGTGTCATAGCATATGAGTAAACCTCCTTCCCTTCAAGTAGATGCTTTATTAACTCTATGTATGTCTCATAACCTATAACTATGTTACTCTCTTTAATGCACTGCTTAGCCTTAAATGTCATATGCTCCTCACTACCAGGTCCTATGCCTACTATGTATAACTTGCCATTGCTTCTGTTAATAATTGAATCCTCTCTAGCAACCATAGATGGCATATAGCATAGTTGTTTTTATTCTTTATTTATCTATTTGTTTCACTTTATATATTGGGCTTGAACCAATCCTGCTGCTTTCTGCTACCCCAACTAAACGATGCCCCTTGCCCATGCTGTATCTTCTCTTCTAGTTTATCTATACCAAGTAACTTGGTTAGTTCATCCTTTATCTCCATCATACTCCTGCTCTGTATATAAACCGTGGTTGGACCAGTTAACTCTATGCCAAGACCCTCCCCACCAAGTATCGTTGTCTTCCATGAACCTATCTTAACTACTCTATAATCTGCACTACCATCAATAGCAAGAAGATGGTAGTTATCTATAACCATGCGCTCATTGCTCTTTAACTCCTTCCTTACTATGCCACCATAAGAATTAACGAATACGGTACCCTTGCCTACCATCTTAAGCATAAATAACTCTGTACCAAATATCCCCTTTGTTAAACCTTGGAACTTTGTATCCATAACTATTCCTTCTGTTGATGCTATGTATGCACCACTCTGTATTATGTATGAGCCATCAAATTCTATACCCTCGATATCCCCTAATGCTGCTCCTGCAAGTCCTATTGTACACTTACCCCTTGCTATGTAATCATTCAAGAAGAGTGACTCTTTACCTAAGAGGGTACTCTTTAATCTACTGAAGAAGCCTTGCTCTCTTATCTTAGTACTTGTCTTTACCTCAACGTTACCATGCATGAATACAAGTGCCCCACTCTCAGCTGTTATACTCTACCCTTCATTCATGGATATCTCTAGCAAGCCTAGAGGGTTCTTGTATACATGCCATTCCATATACGTGCTTAATTATATATGCATAAAAATTTTCTTATGGTAAGAATCTTACTGTGATCTTCTCTCTAAATTCTCAATAGCCTTATCTGCCAGTGTATTAACCTTTGGCGTTGTTACTATAAAGTAGTTCTTATCTGCCCTCTCAACAGCATTAACCTTCCTGTACTTCATAGTTGAGATATCAAACTCTAGCAAACCTTGCTCTATCTCTTTCTTTGCATATACCATTAGTATGTGATCCCCAGAGAGGGGTGAGAATGGAAGAAGTGCAAATGTGTAACCTTTATAGGTATGAAGTGTCATTATCTGCTTCATCAAAGGTGCTATTGTAACAAGGTAGGCCATAACCTCCTCTACATTCTGAAACTCCTCATAGTCAAACTGCATAGCATATATTGTATATGGATTAATATAAGGGTTTTTAGTTCAAGGATAAATCTTAGCATAATCATTAAGCTTAATATTATAATTATACCCTTGCCCTTGTATGAGCAAGGTATATCTAGTAGGCATAGGACCTGGTTCAAGTGAGTATATAACATTAAAGGCTAAGAGTATCATAGAATCCTCAGATATAATAGTAGGATATAAGCATACTATAGAATCCATCAAGAGGTTGGTAAGATTAGATGGGAAGGATGTTAGGTTAGTAACATTAAAGACGCAAGATGATGTATATAACTCCATAGTAGAGGAGTTGATTAGGAATGAACTCTCATGCTCTATACTCTTCACAGGTGATGTTAACTTCTCAGAGTCTGAGATAGTAGATAAACTTGTTAACCTATTCTCTAAGCATGGTATAGATGTGATACTTATACCTGGTATAAGTTCTATACAAGTGGCAGCCTCATATGCAAGGGTTGCTATAGATAAAGCAGTTATCATAACATTTCACATAACTGGTAGCATAGAGTATGAAAAAGAGATGCTCTTAAATGCATTAAAGGTTGGTAAGGATGTGATACTACTTCCTAGACCATGGGACTTCATGCCCTACCATATATCTAAATTTCTTGAGTCTAATGGTATAGATGTTAACTCATATGTTACAGAGATATATGAGAACTTAACCTTAAGTAATGAGAAGGTAACTAAATGTATGCTTAGCAAGGTTAAAGATGTACAATACAGTGATCTCTGTGTTATGGTTATTAAGAGAAAGAGATGATAACACTATTAAGAATAATATTATTATATTATTAATTTTTAAGAATGTAGTTGCTTTAATGCTTACTACTTAGTATTATCCTTCTATACCTCCATTCTCTACCATGTTTACTTCTAGCAAGTATCCCTTTACTTACAAACCTTGCCAAGTATGTTGATATCATACTTAGTTTCATAGGCTCATTATATGTATCCTCATAAGCCTCTAAAACTTGTGCAGATGTAAACTCACCATAAGGGAATCTATCTTCTATAACCTTAAGTATCTTATCAGTAAGAGAGTTTATATCATGCTCTTTATCTATATCCTCATAATTGCTAGCATCAAGCAAGTTCATTAACTCAAATACCTTAAGAACCTTCTCACGTGTAAGATTACCCTCTAGCATTATAGAGTACTTGCTACCCTCATCATCCTCTAACTCTATCTTAACCTTCTTACGTGCCACTTGCCATTAAGTAAGAAACAATGGTCAATAAACTTACTGCTCAAATATGTTAGTATAACCCATAAAACTTTATGATATCAATATAAGCATAAGTGTGTATTATCTTTTATTCATAGCACAATATAATTTGATTAATAGAGTTGTCAATTACTCATCTTTATTATATCAAAGAATCTTAACTCACTAAGAATTAAATATTAAGAAGAATTAGTGTCATGGCAATAGTAGAAGTAGAGATACCAGATGGTGCATTAAGGTTCCTTAGAGCAATGCAGATACTCTGGCAATATCCTAATGGCTGGGTTGAACAGTATCTATCTAATGCTATACTTAAGGCTATAGAGAAAGATATAGATGAAGGTATAATAGATAGGGAACGTGTAAAGGAGGCTTGCGGTATAAACAGATTGTATTCTCAGGAGTTACCATTGAATAAAGAGGCTATACCAGCTCCAGCTTAACTGTAAATATATAAAATAGTATTTGTTTTTTATTCTTATTTTTATTATTTATTCTTATTTTATAAAATTAATTGCTCCTTATGTGTAAGTTAACCGCCTGTCATTCTAGTAAACCTGCTCTTACTCTTAGCATATGCTAGGTAATCAAGGTTGGCTAATGCTATAATAGCAGATTCCCTAACCTCTTCACTTTCATCGTTCAATGCTTTAGTTAATGCGTCTCTTGCCCTCTCTGATCCTATAACCCCTAAAGCAATAGCAGACTCATGCCTAACGAATGGATTAGGATCATTTAACATGGCGTGTATAAGTGCATCTACAGCTTTAGCATAACCTAACTGACCCAAGGAGTATGCTGCTTCGTGCCTAACAAGTGCATTAGTATCGTTCAAGAGTACTTGTATTATATCATCAACTGCCTCCTCACCAGCAATATCTACTAATATGCATACTGCCCTTGCCCTTATTGTGTAATCTTCATGCTTTAGTAAGCCCTTGAAGTACTCTACAAGTCTATTCTCATATGCATCCTCCATCTCCTCTAATAGTTTGTTCCTATCAGTTATGCTCATCATAAGTAAATCTAAAATAGTAGTTCTCTCATTCATACTTTACTATGTTCGTACTTAAGATATACCTATTGTTCTCCCTTCTCTCATTTATACTCTTAATTATATTAAATGGTATAGTATCTATGTTATTCCCTAACATATTTAACTTTCATAACACACACTGGATACTAGGGAGGTTAACTGGATTATACTCCCTAGACTTCATATTTGATATAAGCATAAGTGCATTAGCTATAGGGTTTGCATTATCTGCAAGATGGTTATACTACTACAAGATTTAGATATGATCATGTTTTATATATAGGATAGGATTAATAGAGTAAACTAGCATGGTAAAGATATGTATATCACATAAAGAGGATCCAGATGGTATAGTCTCTGCATGTATGATAAAGTATCTCTACTCTACAGATGTTATACTAGCAGATTACTCAGATTTTATACAGAGGATAGAGGAGATTTGTAATGGTAATAATAATAATATTGAGCATTTATTCATATGTGATCTTGGTTTAAGTAAATCAAATAGGGATAGATTTGTAAATCTTTTAAGCAATATAGTACAAAAAGGTACTATAGTTACATACATAGACCATCATTACTTAGATGAAGAGTGTAAGAGGATGTTAACAGATAATGGTATAAGGTTAATGCATACACTAGATGAATGCACCTCAATGATAATATACTCTAACTTGTTAATGAACTTAAGACCAGATGACCATAGATTTGCTATACTTGCTGGTTGTGCAGCTATAATAGATGAGTTAGGCAATAGAAGATTTGCAAGTAGTATAATAAGCAGATATGATAAACACTTCATGGAGTTTGAGGCTACAATATTAGCATATGCAATATATAATAATCAACATAACCAAGAGTATCTGTTAACACTTGTTAACAGATTAGCAGGAGAAGATATCTTACCCCATGCAATAGAGGGTGTATTAGATAATGCTAAAGTTTATGCTGAGAAGGTATCAAAGAATATAAATAATATAGCAAAAGGAGTAAAGAGAATAAAAAATAATATAGTATATATACAAGCAGATGATCTCTCTTCAAGTACAATAGCAAATATGCTTCTAGCAATGTATGGTAATGATGTAAAGGTTACTATAGCATACAAGCAGAGGGGTGATAAGATAGTAATATCTGTTAGAGGTTCAGATCTATGCAAGTTACACTTAGGGCAGATAGTTAATGATATAGCATTAAGTTTAAAAGGTAGTGGGGGAGGGCATGATAAAGCATGTGGAGCCATGATACCTAAGGAATATTTAAATCAATTCATAGAAAAGATCAATACTACACTTGAAAATTATAATATGCAATAAATAAGAACCTAATTTTTGTTAACATAAATAAATAGAGGAGATTATGCTAATCTGTTATTATGTTAATAGTTAACTTATCTCAATATATTAACAACTTAACTTGCAGTGGAAGTAATGGTGTTAAGAAATGAGCATTATAGTCTCCAGTGGAAGTAATGGTGTTAAAACGTGCTTATTAACATAATTAACATTAAAATAGGTCTCCAGTGGAAGTAATGGTGTTATATAGCATAGTTTAGATTTAATCTTAACATATAGTTAACATGGTAATTAGAGAGTGACACCATAATTTCAATTGCATACTCTTAATCAAATGATACTACTTAGTTAAATCTGAGTAAATATATTATTTACTTAATTTGATTTAGCAGCTTAAAAGCAATTAGAGTAACTTATCTATCATCTAAGTTGCATAAGAAATGTTGGTGTGTGGGTATGTATGATAAAAATACAGATATAATAGATGAGATATTTGATAAGGTAATATCATCAAAGCCACTCATAAAGGATAGAGACGTGCTTAGGTCTGATTATATACCAGATAGATTACCATTTAGAGAGAATGAGATCAGGGCTGTAGCAGAGTCTTTATCACCATTACTTAAGGGTTCAAGGGCATCCAACCTATTACTATATGGTAAACCTGGTACAGGTAAGACAGCAGTTGCTAGGTATGTACTTAAGCATCTACAAGAGAGGGCTAGGAGGCTTAACCTTAACGTAGTTTTAGCATACTCAAATGTAAAGAATGCAAAGAGGGAGTATACAGTGCTAGTGCAGTTAGGTGAGGCTATAGGTTTAAGGTTCCCATTCACAGGTTTAGCATCAAGCGAAGTATTCACTAGGATAGTTAATTACATAGATACTAATGGGATAGATACAGTCTTTGTCTTAGATGAGATAGATTTCTTGGTTAAGAAGCATGGAGATGAGATATTATACCAGATGACAAGGGCTAATGAGCGTTTAAGTAAAGGCTCTCTAGGCTTGGTAGGTATAAGCAACGATCTTAACTTTAAAGAGCTATTGGATCCAAGAGTATTGAGTAGTTTAAGTGAGGAAGAGGTGTTATTCTCCCCATATACAGTTGAGGAGTTAAGGCATATATTGCTGGAAAGAGCAAAGTTAGGATTCTATGAAGACTGTATAAGTATGGGTGCTATAAACCTATGTGCTGCTATTGCTGGCTCAGAGCATGGGGATGCTAGAAGGGCATTGGATCTGTTAAGGGTTGCTGGAGAGGTTGCAGAGAGGGAAGGTGCAGAGCAGGTTGAGGAGAGGCATGTTAGGATAGCAGAGAAAAGGATAGAGCAGGATAAGGTTAGTGAGACGTTAAGGAAGCTACCATTACATGAGAAGTTAGTCATACTAAGTGTTATGTTATCAGATAAGGGCTCAACTGGTAGTGTATACGATACTTATCTAGAGTTAACTAAGAGGTTAGGTGTGCAAGCAGTTACCCAGAGAAGGGTAGGTATGATAATAAGTGAACTTGATATGCAAGGATTGCTTTATGCTCCTATAGTTAATCAAGGGAGGTATGGTAGAACTAAGAGGATATCTCTAGCAGTACAAGCATCCTTGGTTAAGGATGTACTTGCTGAAGATCCTATGCTATCCGTCTTACTTTAAATACCTCATCAACTTTATTATATTAGTGAGTAAAAGGAGGAGATTAATACTTATAGCATTAGCATCTCTATCCTTCATAGTATTCTTTAATCTAGGTGCATACTCTAATGTAAGCAAGGAGGATGCAGAGGTTATAAGCAACCAGTTTAAAGATATGGTTAAGGATATAGATGCCTTAGGTATATTTGCAAACAACCTTAGGATAGCATTAGCAATGTTCATCCCAGCATTAGGAGTAGCTATAGGATTATTCTCTGCATACTCTACAGGGCTTGTATTTAGGGCATTGGTTGAGACTACACCAGCATTAGCAAACATACCTCCAATACTAGTGTTAGCAACCCCATTTGGTGTACTTGAAGTTATATCATATGGGATTGCTATGTCCCAGAGTGCACTACTTATCCATAGCATAGTAATAAAGAAGGGATTAAGGGTTATGCTCATACCTACACTTATACTAATAGGGATAGTCTCTGCTCTACTATTAGCAGGGGCTTACATTGAGTATTATATGATAAAGATGGTTGAGCAAAGAGCAAGTATGATATAATGGTAAAGGGAAATAACTATTAAACATCATTATAGCGATAGGATTTTATTTACTCATTAAGCATAACTCATAGTATGCTTGGAACCAAGGTATACTATTATCCAAAGATGAACGATGCTAATATGGTTGCTGCATTACCAGATATGGGTAATGTTGCTGGTCTATGCATGAATACTCTTGTTAATAAATTAAATGCTAAGTTATTTGCTGAGATATATGCATATTGGCCTCCATATGTTACATACAAGGATGGCTTAACATACTATAAGCAATCAACTTATAGATTCTATCATTGCAATGATAGCAACCTGCTTATCTTCACAGGAGACTTTAATCCCTCAGATCCTAGAAGGTTGTACGAGGTATGTTATGAGGTAGTTAATATGGCACAGAGGCTTAATGTTAAGAGATTATACTCAGTTGGTGCAGCATTAAGGGCATCAGTTGGTGCAGAACCAAGCATATTCTGTGCTGTTAATAAGAAGCATCTGCTTGATTATGTAAAGGCTTACAACAACATACACATACTGGAAGGTGAAGGTCATATAACTGGTTTCAATGGATTGATACTTGGCATATGCTATGAGAGGGGCATAGATGCATTATGCTTACTTGGGGAGATAGATAATCCAGAGATCATACAACCTAGGACTGCCAAGAGTATACTTACTGTACTCATAAAGATCCTTGGGCTGAAGGAGTTTAGCATGGAAGAGTTGGATGAGGAGGAGAGGAGGAAGAGGTTCATGGAGGAGCAGTTACGTTACATGAGCAGTGTAGTAGATAGGGAGAGGCATAATATATACTACTGATGATATATTCTATATTATTACAATAATTAAGAAGGGAGTATCTGGGTACCTATATCATACCCATCTATAACTAACCTTATATTCTCAACACTAGCCTTTATAACCCTAGTTGGTATCTTAGACCTTTCAATAACCTTAAGTGCAACTATATCCATCAACTCATATGTACCTGCATTGAACTTCTCATTCATTAGCATCATTAGCAACTCCTTAACACTTATCCTCTTTATTAACTTGGCATCTCTGTTTATCCTTGGGTCAGCAGTATATATCCCATCTACATCTGTAGCATTTATGAACATACTAGCCTTGATCCTCTCTGCTATTAGTGCTGATGTTGCATTTGTACTCTGCCCAGGATGCAAGCCACCAGTTACCACTACCTTGTTACTCTCTACTGCTATACTAACCTCTTGAAGATCCCTTGGTACATAAGGATAAGCACTGTTACCCATAGCATATATAAGAAGCCTAGCGTTAAGCCTAGAGACTTCTAAACCCAGCTCATCAAGGCTTGACTCATCAGCACCAAATATCCTAGCAGCATCTATATACCTTCTAGCCTCCTTCCCTCCTCCAGCAACTACTACTGCTTGAGTATTATTGTTAACCAACTCCTTGAATAGATCTGCATAACCTCTAATCCTCTCTACACAATCATCAAGATCAAATATGCTCCCACTTAACTTTACAACTACCCTCCTTTTAATACTCATACTGCAACCCTCTCATACCATCTATCAGTCTCACTCCCTAGTACTTTATAGGCTGCTTCCTTAACCTTATCTCTACACTCCTCCGTTGTGTAAACCCTTATCATATTCATAAAACCTAATATTGATGCTATCAATGGTATATCCTTCATATTTATAATATTACTTGTACCATCCTTGCCTATGAGTATAAGATCCTTAACCTCCTCTCTACCTGGGGCTCTAGGTATTGATGGTGCCTTTGCACTATCTATATAAACTAGATACTCATCTATGGATGCTTTAGATGCTATCTCCTTTGCTCTTTCACTTAAATACTTAACATCTGTAAGCCTGTTTATTAGTGTACTTGTTGCTTGCATTATGCTCTCAAAGACTGGTTTGAATAACCTTCTATCCCTATAATCCTCAGCAAACCTCTTTGCTAACCTTAACTCCTTGCTAGTATCAGGGAGGTTCAGTAAGTTTAGTAGAACGTAATCATCGGTTAACTTAAGGTACTCCTCTAGGTTATTGTAAGCAGATGTTAGATGCATATGCTCATCAGCTAACTGCATTGCTTTAAGTAGCATGATCTCTGCAGCTCTAACTGTCTTATGGAAGTACACTGCCTTAAACATCTGATACCTTGCTATTAAGAGCGATT
>VAPR01000349.1_pt1 | contig 31526 bp, 25 predicted proteins | sample 3380701 | NCBI WGS metagenome assembly VAPR01 (sample SAMN11536904, study PRJNA540576) | hot springs metagenome | isolation source: hot spring wet sediment | place: Spain: Lobios | collected 2014-01 | reverse complement strand
GGCGTAACTTCGGCAAGGCCGCCGCCCTCCAAGCCGGCTTCGCCGCCGCCCGCGGCGAGCGCATCGTGACGCTCGACGCTGATCTGCAGGACGTGCTCACCGACCGCGTCAGCAACGAACGGGTTAATTGACATTGGGCCATTCAGGATAACTGTCTCGGATAGCTGACACGGCTGCCTGAATTGGCCAGCGCATCGCCGAGAGGGTCTCGTGTAAATTCTGGCCTCGGTTGGGGAACGGGTACTGATATACTGCCGTGAACGGCTGGCGCGGTACGTTGCGCGGATGAGGGAGTACATTGGGGTTGGAGTTGGCGGTCTGATGTTCGTATGATAGGCGAGCAGGAAAAGCGCAATTGGGCCGGGCAAGGCCGTCAGGCTAATCTCGCGAGCGGCGTTCCGGCTGGCTCTGCTGCGAGGAGCACGGAAAATTGTAAAATAAGCAAGCCCAAGATGGGGCTAAATTCCGGGATATGCGCCCTTGCTTGACCGACTGCAAAACGAGATGGCTGTGCCTGAAGTGGATGGAAACAGGAGGAATCGGATGCTGAGAAATGCTGGTCGGCTCTTTTGTCCGGTAGCTTTATGCCTGGCAGCGCTTGGGGTGATTGGCCAGGAGAAAAAGAGCGAAGGGCAGACCTATTATCCGCTGGAAGTGGGCAATGCCTGGCGTTATGTCAACAATATCGGCAACGAGAGCCTGACCCGAGTTGTGCGGCGTGAGAAAGTGGGAAACGAAGAAGGTTTCCGTCTCGAAACCAGTGTGGGCAATCAAGTGGTTTCCAGCGAGGTGCTTGTGGTGCGTGCGGATGGTATCTATCGGCTGAAAGCCAATGACGTGCCGATTGAGCCTCCAGTACCGGTACTCAAATGGCCGGTTAAGGCAAATGACTCCTGGGAGGTCAAAGCGAAAGTCAAAGACAAGACGATTGAGGGAAAGCTGAGCATAACGGCCACCGATGAAAAAGTGGCGACACGTGCCGGCGAGTTTGCCTGTCTCAAAGTAAGCGGGGAGAATTTGCAACTGGGCGGCCAGAAGCTCAGCGCCACATACTGGTACGCTCCTGGTATGGGCCCCGTGAAAGTGAGCATTAAGATCGGGGAACAGGAGACATCTCTGGAGTTGGTGGAATTCACCCGTTCCACGGGCTCGGTGGAAAAGGCCAAGCCGTGAGAATATGCCGTTGAGCGATGGGCGTGGGTGGTCGCTTTTTGCATAGGGCGAAATTTCTTGTCCAGCCTTATCATGGCCAGGTTTGGCAAGCAATGCCAGCGGTGATAAAATAGTGATAACCACCATTACCAGCAGGAATGGCATCTATGGAACGTGGGATGAATGGTAGTCGCAACGGCCAAGCTCGAAATGGTCAGAATAGCGGGTCAGCGGAGTGTGTTTCCTCACGATTGTTGCAGGGTTTGGAGAAGTACAAAGGAGTGCATCTGGTGTCGCACATTAATCCCGACCCGGACAGTCTGGGGAGCATGGTCGCACTGGCCTGGCTGATTCGGCAAAAGGTGGGCATGCCGGTGCAACTGACCCGCGACGGCATCCTGGGTCGGGCGGAAAACCGAGCCCTGGTGGATTGCCTGGAGTTGGAACTGGTGCCCATTGAGCAGGTGAACTGGTCGCCGTTCTGGGCAGTGATTATCGTGGACAGTCAACCGGGGACGGGCCGGCATACTATCCCGGAGGGTCTGCCCATTTACGGGGTGATTGACCATCACGAAACCGGCGGGCAGTTGCGGGGCGTTCCCTTTGTGGATATCCGTTCGGATGTCGGAGCTACTTGCACAATTGTGGCCAGTTACCTGAATGAGCAAGGCCTGGTTCCCAGCAGTGATGTCGCTATGGCTTTGTTCTATGGCATCGAATCGGAGATAAGCGGTTATCCGCGGGAAGCAAGTCCTCTGGATGATGAAACACTGCGGCAGCTTTACCCGCGCGTGGATCAGGACAAACTGGCTCGCATTCGTGCAGCGCCACTGCCCCTGGCCTATTTCGAAGCACTCCTGCAGGCATTGCAGGATACGTTTATCTATGACGATCGGTTGATTTTATCCTGGGCGGATGAATTGCCGCAACCGGAGTTAGCAGCGGAGATTGCAGACCTGCTGATGCGGCTGGAAGGAATGGAATGGTCGTTTTGTGCGGGTGTTTATGAAGACAAGCTGCTCCTGTCCCTGCGCACGCGGCATGCCCGTGGACGAGCTGGGATAGTGTTGCAGCAGGTAGTGGGAGATTTGGGAACCGCAGGCGGCCATGATCGGCGTGCCGGCGGAGCTATTCCATTGAACAGTCGCTCTGCCAGCGCTGTGGAAAAGTTGTGCTCGACGTTACGCAAGCGGTTACTGCAGGTGTTGAAGATAGACGAATGTCGCGGTCAGCGATTGGTGCGTCGTAAAGAATTGCTCGCCAATTTGCAGGCGTGAAAACGGCTTGCTTGCACGAGAGGGAGGCACTATGCGCGCGGAAACCGTTTACCCGGGGATGAGGCGACAGGGAGCGGTAGTTGTGGCCAGTGTGCTGGCCGTGCTGGCAGGTGTTTGCAGCAGTTACGGGGATGATTGGCCGCAATGGCTCGGCCCACGACGCGATGGTGTCTGGCGCGAACAAAACATCGTGGAGAAATTCCCGCCCACCGGTCTGAAGGTGTTGTGGCGAACGCCGATTCACGGGGGATACGCCGGGCCAGCCGTAGCCGGGGATCGTGTTTTCGTAACCGACTGGCAAAAGAATCCCGGAGCGCGAGACCCGGCCAGTCCGTTTGTTCGAGGTGATACGCCGGGATTTGAACGCGTGCTGTGCCTGGACGCAGCTACGGGCCGAGTTTTATGGGAGCATCGTTACCCGGCACGTTACCGCATCAGCTACCCGGCCGGGCCTCGCTGCACGCCTACCGTGGATGGCGATCGCGTCTATACTCTCGGAGCCATGGGACACCTGTTTTGTCTGGAGACAACAACGGGTAAGGTGATCTGGAGCAAAGAATTGCCGGTCGAGTACAAATGCGAGGTGCCGTTATGGGGTTATGCCGCTCATCCGCTGGTGGACGGAAACAAACTCATTACCCTGGCTGGTGGCGAAGGCAGCCTGGTGGTCGCGTTGGACAAAATGACTGGCAAGGAAATCTGGCGGAGTCTTTCGGCCAGCGAACCTGGCTACTGTCCACCGGTCATTTATGAACATGCCGGAGTTCGGCAGCTGATCATCTGGCATCCCGAGGCTGTCGAGAGTCTTGATCCGGAAACGGGACGAGTGTACTGGCGGCAACCGTTTCGCATTCGTGCCGGCCTGTCCATTCCCATGCCGCGGAAAATGGGAAACCTGCTATTCGTGACCGCGTTTTACAATGGGCCGATGATGCTGCGCCTCGACGATGACCGCCCGGCTGCGTCGGTGTTGTGGCGAGGTAAAAGCGAAAGCGAGAAAAAGACGGACGGCCTGCATTCCATCATTCCCACGCCGGTGCTTCAGGACGGCCATATTTACGGCGTTTGCAGTTACGGACAATTGCGGTGCCTGAAAGCGGATACCGGAGAGCGGTTGTGGGAGACGCTGGCGGCGACGACCGGCGACCGCCCGGCCCGCTGGGCCAACGCTTTCCTCATCCCGCACGGCGACCGATTTTTCCTGTTCAACGAGAAAGGGGAGCTAATCCTGGCACGCCTGACGCCCAAAGGGTACGAGGAGATTTGCCGCACGAAAGTGATCGAACCAACCGGTACGGCGATGGGTCGGGAGGTTGTGTGGGTGCATCCGGCATTTGCACACCGCTGCATGTTCGTCCGCAACGACAAGGAAATCATCTGCGTGTCGTTGCGGGCGGAAGATTACCGCTGACGCAAAGCCGGTCGCCGTATGCTACGCTGGGCCGATGCTGCTCGCTCTTGTTTTCCTGGGCGACGCGATGTTCGTCGCTGCTGCTTAGCCGCCAGGAACGGAAAGCGATCGGCCGTTATCTTTCGGGCCGAGTTGCAGCAGAAACGGTACGGCACGCTCCGCCCATTCTTCCGGAGATGGATAAGAAGCAGCGCTGGAGCCGAAACAACTGCGGAGCATGTCCGTGTCAATGATGCCGGGATTGAGCGGGATAGCTGCCATTCCTCTCGGCAATTCCTGCGCGAGTGCTTTGGTCAATCCTTCTATGGCGAACTTCGTCGCGCAGTACGGTGCGACTTCCGGAGATGTCGATCGGCCCCAGGCCGAGCTGAAATTGACAATGACACCCGCCTGACGTTGCACCATTGCCGGCAGAAAATGACGGAGCACGTTGACCACGCCCTTGATGTTGATGTCCACGACCGCGTCGAACTCTTCAGCAGGGATTTCCCAGAGGCGAGCGTTGCGGTTGATGACGGCGGCGTTGTTCAGCAGAAGATCGGGTGGGCCGAATTTTTCCAGCACCTCACGAGCCCAGTTGGCCACCTGGCGATCATCACGAACGTCCACCACCGAAAACAGATGGGCCGGGCCGTAACGCTCCTGAAGTTCCCGAACGTGTTGTGCCGACCGACCACAGCCGGCAACCCGGTGCCCCAGAGCTACGAATTTTTCGGTCATGGCCCGCCCCAGCCCGCGCGTCGCACCAGTAATGACGATGACTCGCCCAGCTCTGCTCATGCTCTGCCCTTTCCCTACGCTAAATGCTATCCTGACTCGCGTATCACAGGTCTATTGTCGAGAAGCGGCAACGCCAAGGGGAATGATCATGCCGGGCAGCGAACGCTTTTTTGATTTGCATGGACAGGTAGCGCTGGTTACCGGCGGCGCTCAGGGAATTGGCGAAGCCATTTGCCGGCGCTTGGCCTCAGCGGGTGCCCGCGTCGCCATTTTCGACCGCAATGGCGAGAAAGCTCAACAGGTCGCGGCGAGCATCGGCGGACTGGCGCTGCCCGGCGATGTGACCAGCGAAACAGATATTGCCAGGGCCGTGCGCACTATCCGGGACAACTGGGGCAGCATCACTATCCTGGTCAACAACGCCGGCATTACCGGACGAGCGGCACGCAGCTGGGAATTGGAGCGAACGGACTGGGAGCAGGTGTTCGCCGTCAACCTCATTGGCCCGGTACTGCTGGCCAAGGCGGTCATTCCTGGCATGCTGGCACAGGGTTACGGCCGCATCGTCAACATCGCCTCCATCGCTGGCAAAGAAGGCAATCCGACGCTGGGGCCTTATTCCGCGAGCAAAGCGGCCCTGATTGCCTGGACGAAATCGCTGGCGAAAGAGTTGGTGCAAAAGGGCGACATCACAGTCAACGCGGTCTCGCCCGCGGTTATCGAGACGCCAATTCTCGCTGGCTTACCGCAAGCGACCATTGACTACATGGCGTCGCGGATTCCGATGGGGCGTGTGGGTCGGCCCGAAGAAGTGGCCGCTGTGGTGCATTTCCTGGCCAGCCGCGAAGCCAGTTTCGTGACCGGCCAGTGTTACGATGTCAGCGGCGGCCGCGCCACGTATTGACCCGCAACCAACCCGATTCGCTGGAGAGTGTTCAAGACGAAACCTGGGAAGCTGGCTTATCGTTGTTGCTCGGACTGGTTATAATAGTTGCCTGGCCGGGTAGCGGTATCGCGGTGCCTGGCCGATATATAAATATTGGTGGGCAAGCCGCGGCGACGGCCGAGCCAGCCGCTATAAAATGTATTTGCTCGCCCAGGTCGGCCGTCTGCAATGAGTCAGACCGGTCTGTACCGGAGCACGGCAGCTTTGCGGCTGCTGCTCTTGCGAACCTGTACCCAGGCACGTGGACATTTTCGATTCACCTGCACAAAAGGAGGACGAATGCCGCTGAAGATGAAATTGCGACCCAATGAGACCATCGAACAGGCCGTCAAACGCTTCAAAAAACTGCTCGAACGCAGTGGCATCCCTAAGGAAATTCGCCGCCATGAGTATTACGAAAAGCCGAGCGAACAACGGCGGCGACAACGGTTGCGGCGGTTGAAGGCGATTCGTAAACGCCAGGCACAACTGGCCCAGGGTTAGGGCAGATGCGTTCGCAGTTCTAGCTGCCAAGCTGGCAAGCTGCCGACATCACGTAGGCTCATTTTGCGCCTTTGTCGGCAAGCCACAGCGATTTGCTCAGGCTGAGCGCAACATTGGCCGAGGTGACTTGTCCGCATGGCGTGATACTGCACGGAGTGAACCAGTGAGCGGGCAAAAAGACGCACCGCGCGAATTTACGCCGTACCAGCTCGAAGTTATCCGGCGTTATTATGCCAATTTGCCGAACAATCTCTTGCGGCGGTTGGAAGAGCTTGTCGGCGATCTTTACCTGGCGACGGACAAGAAACGCGACCGCCTCTGGGAGCGGGCCCGGCAGGTGTTGCTGCAATTGGAAATTCCAGAATCGCGGGTGGAGCACATTTTGAGCAAACGAGACCCGGCACTATTGGCCGAGGTTGTGCAGGAATTGCTGAAGCACCGTTTTAGACCCTGACAATCTCGCCACGTCCGCCGGTCGCATTGGTGAAGGTTTCGCTAAATTAATCTGGCGTGAAACATCTGCACGGGTTCAGCGCCAACGTCGCAGTGCACATTCGCCTTAAGCGGACTGCCCACCATCTCGGCGAATCATCAGGAGACTGGTACCATTCTTACCGAAGCGGATTGGAGCCAGGCTTGGCAAATCAAGCGGCAAGGCGGATAGCCAGTGGTGGCGTTTTGTAAATGGCCCAACTTTGACGTGCGCAGGTAAGCCAGTCGAAACGCGCCACCCAGCGCGATTTGGCCTCCGGTGAAAAGGAGTCTGTAACGGTGCCCGTTGCGAGTTGCCGCAACATTCGATACCATCCGTCGCTGTCTTCGGCCGGAATTCGGTAAGCGTAAGGGCCCAGCGTTTCGCGGAAAACCGGGACATCGGAGACCACCACCTGCCCACCGCAGGCTAACATTTCCACCGGTGGCAGTCCGAAGCCTTCGTAGAGCGACGGATAAATCAGGGCACGCGCTCCGCAGTACAGCGTGGCTAACCATTGTTCGGGAACGTAACCGAGAGCCAGCACCCCTTCGCTCGGGCCGCTGCCAGCAATTAATTCAGCCAGTTGTTGCGATGCCCAACCGTATTTGCCAGCAAGCACAAAAGGAACCTCCCAGCGAAGACTGCGAGGTAGTTGCAGATAGACGCGAAGCACCCGTTCCAGATTTTTCCGCGGCTCGAGTGTGCCCACATAGAGCAGGTAACCGCGACGCAATCCTACTCGCCTGAGCCGGGATTCCACCAGCGCCATTGGTTGTGGGTGAATGTGCCGGCGTACCCCGGGATAGACGACGTGAATGCGGTCGGCACTCACACCGCACCAGCGCACCAGTTCATCGCGGCTGAAACCGGAAACGGTAAAGATGTGTTGTGCCTGACGCAGGCTGGCGTCCAGATGCCGTTCCAGCCAACGCACGCGATAGGCCGGGTGCCAGGCGGGGCATACCAGCGGCGACAGATCGTGCACCGTCACCACAAACGGAAACTCGTGTGTCAGGGGAACAAAGTTCGGCTCGTGGTAAAGCGTGGCGCGGTGAGTCCGGAATTGCCGCTCGAGGAACCAGCCGAGCGTTGAGTGCAACAGGGCATGGGCTTTTTCGCTCCACGGTGTCAGACAGGATTTCGCAAGTTTGTACCATGGGAGCCAGGGCGAAGTTACCGCCGTCGCTAGTGTCCCTGTCGGTGCCAGATATTTCCGTGGTGCTTGGCAATGCTTGTGCAGCTGGGCTAACCAACCGTCGGGAAACGACAACACCGCATCCTGTTCGGCTGCCGTTTGTCGCAGAGCGTGGACAAGTTGAGCGGCGTAATGTCCGATCCCGGCTGGCGGCCCCAGACCGGACCAGGTATTGACCAGAATGCGCATAGCTGGATTCCCGCTTGGGCTGCGTGTAACACGAAGCCCGGACCCTGTCAATGCGAGGTAACGCTGGGCCGGGCGGACATCGGTTACCTTCAGCGCTGTTGCGGGTAACCCAGCTTGTATTTGTCGCCCACCAGCTCGCCAGCCGCTCTTTTGAGTGGGCGGACCAATCGTATCGGTGAACGAGCGTCCCGGGGGTAAGCTGGCTATGAATCTGGTGGCGGACTCTTGTGGTGCGGGTTATTCGTAGCGGCGAATAACGCCCCGCAACACTCCGAGAATCCGGAAATTGTCCCTGGCCGAGACGTAGATCGGCTGCATCTGGGCGTTGGACGGTTCGAGGCGGATACGGCCTCGCTCACGGTAAAAGCGTTTGAGCGTGACATCGCCATCAATCCAGGCAACCACACGCTGGCCGTTCTGGGGTTCGGATTGGGGTTCGATCAGTACCAGGTCGCCATCCTGGATATGATCCTCAATCATGCTGTTGCCGCGAACCCGTAAGGCAAACAACCCTTGCCGCGTTGGGAACAACTCATCCAATTGCAAGCGGTCATCCTCCTGCTGGATTGCCTCGACGGGTGAACCGGCAGCCACGATACCGTAAACCGGAATGCTATGCTCCGGCGATTCGTGGCGCAGGGTCAAAGCGCGAGCATGACCGGCTGTCCGATGAATAAACCCTTTTCGCTCCAGGGCCCGCAAATGACACATCACTCCGTTAGGAGAGGCCATATCAAACCGCTCGGCAATTTCACGTACCGTCGGAGCGTAGCCATGCTTCTGCATGTACTGCCGGATGAACTGATACACTTGCTGCTGCCGCTTGGTTAATCGCGCCTCATTCATACCATGCTCCTTTGCCAGGGTTCCACCTGGGGTGTCCAGCCATAAGCTGGTTTCACATTACCGTGAACATTCGTATATATACTACACCTGTACACGTATCTGCGGCAAGAGTGCCTGGTGAGCGGGACGTTTGCAGCAAGCCGCGAGAAAGCGGTTATGCTTCGGCTATCACTGGCGAACTTTTCGACTCTGGTTATCTTGCACCTGGTGTTACAGTGCCTGCCAACTTCGGCTATCACTGGCGAAATTTTCGAATCCCTATCGAAGCATTGCCTTGTCGTTTGCGCAAATGTCCTGGAAGAAATGTTCGAGCGTTTTCTGCGATGATTTTCCGATTAGATAACGGGCTAGTCGGGCCGGAAGATTTAGCGGAAGGGCAAACAGACCACAGGTCAACCAGAAGCTAAGGATGCCCCGAGGGCTGGGAAGCTGGCAGAAGAGGTTCGATGCGGACGTCGTCCACGTAAACTTTGCCCAGACCGGTCAAAGCCAAACTGACCGCTATGGTGCCGGTAGGCGGAGCCTGTCGGAAGAGGGTGATTTTTCTCCAGGGAGTGGCTGCGGTCAGGCGCACCGCCAGTGGTTCGCCTGCGGCACTGTCAAAAAAGAGCATGCCGTCCACACTGCCGCGGATCGGTTCGGGAATGCGAATCCAGGCACTGATGCGGACCCAGCTCCCTGGTGTCACTGCTACCGGCCGACTGGTTACCGCCAGGTAGGTTCGTTCCAGAGCCTGAGGAGGCTGCTGTGCGTCCTTCGGTCGAACCTGCAGTAGTAAGCAGGTGCGGCCTTGCTGGGGTTGATCCGTGCTGCGTTCGGCCACCAATTCGACAGCATCAAGCGTATCCTGCTGCACTGTCCAGCCTCGGAACGGTTCTTCGGGGGGAGATTCGAAGTTGCCTTCCGAAAAAACGTTAGGGCCAACGCGGTGAGCGCGGATCGTGGCGACCGCTTGCCAGAAATCGGGCAGGGTCTCGAAACTTACCGCATAGGGCAGGCAAACCGGATGATCCAGCAAGCGGATGGCCTGTTCCCAAACTTTGCGCTGCACAAATCGCAGTTGTGCCAGCGCGGCATGGGCTTCTGTCCAGGCTTCCCGATAATCCAGCTGACTGCCTCGCAATAACGCCGCCCGGGATCGTTCCAGGTGTCTGCGGGCCTGGTCGAGCCAGACACGGGTGGTGGCATCGAGAGCGGCAGCAGAATCGCGGCCAGGATGTTGCTGCTGAAACTGTTGCAATCGTACATGGACCTGTTCAACACGGGTCAGTTGTTCCACGCCCAGGTCGTAGGCCCACTGGGCAGCGAGATGGCGATAACGAATCACTGCTGACTGGAGTGTTTCGATTTGCCGCAGGTCGGAAGTAAAGACCAGCATGGTGGCGAGACTGAAGTCAGGCACGGTGATCTTGACGCCACCGCCGACCCGCTCGGTTTTGAGTGCCCGCACCTGGCCGGCTGTAACTTCCCAGACCTGGGCATCTTCGGGGGCCCCCGGAATGACAGCTTCCACTGTACCGGTTGCTGCGTTTCCTGCGACGAACTGTCCACCTTTGCCTGTCCAGACCAGCAGCACCAGAACGGCAGCATCGCAGCGAAACACCGCCGCCATCACATCGGGTTGGCGAGTCGGTAACCAGACCGGCTCACGGGCAGTGGCCAAAAACGGTTCGACTATTTCCAGTTCCAGGTTGAGCAGGGCCAGTTGCAACAATCGTCCCCGCGCCTGCTGCGGGTCTGCGAAAGACTCGTCTGTCCAGAAAGCCAGCCCTCGATAACCGGCCGCCAGCGCCAGGTACGACAATAAGCGAATGTGCTCCGGTTGGGGTGATGGCGAGGGATTATTGGCCGGCGTGAATTGCTTGAACCAGCCCGGTGTGTGCGTTTGGATCCAGGTGAACAAATAACTGCCGGGATCAGCGAAGCGACGGCGTTGAGCCAGCCAGTGGTGATAATCAGCCAGTTCCAGACCGGTGTAAAGCGGCCAGCGGTAGGTGCCCAGCAAGCCAACATGCCGCGAGTACAGCCGTAAGCCGTCCCAGGCTTCCAGAGCGAGAGGGCGATTGCTACGAGCAGCGATGGCTCGCGCCATCTCTTTGAGCAGGTCGGTATTTTCCGCTGACCAGCCCCCGCCGAGATGCCAGGCCAGCACTGACTCCGAGACGGGAAACCGCTCCAGTTCCCGTACCAGACCCCCGGGAAGTTGCAACTTTGCTGACCCTTCCAGCACAGACCATGTCGGCACCAGCCAGAAACCGAGATCGGCGGCCTCGCGGCAACGAGATTCCGCCATGGTAGCCGGCATGAGCACCGCATTGAATCCGGCTTCTCGCAAGACCGATAGAGGCGTGCCGCTATCCCGAATCATGCGTAGCAGGAGCGGTTTGCCGTTGACCACCAGCCGATCCTGCCGAACTTCCACCTGGCCAGGAACTCGAACCCGGCTAACAGGCAGCGCTGGGGCATCACGAGTGGTCTGAGCATCTGGCTGGGCAGGTCGGAAATTTTCTCCCAGCACCGGGCCAATTTCCAGATCGTCAATCCAAACCTCGTTCAATCCTGGCCCGCCATAGACATTGAGCACCACCTGATCCACGTAGGCGTCTTCAAAGTTGACCTCGCGTTGCAATTCGGCCCGCAGCATCATCTGCGCCTCGCGTAGGCGCTGCCGAACCTGACGCAAATCGAGGCGTTGCCAGCGACCGACCAGTTCGTAAGTATCCCCGCGCAGCAATGTCGTCAGCGGACGATCGAGGTTTTGTGGGTCGCGTTCTCGCGGCAAAACCAGGCGTGCCAGCAACTGCATGCCGGGACGGTTGGCTTTTATCCACACGCTCAGCGTCATTTCATCGAGCAGGACGATCTTGCCGACGGGATAGTAGTAGTGAATAAACGTACCCTTGCCGGCCTGGAGCTGGATGTGTTCGGATTGGCGTCCGGAATGGGCTGTTTGCGTGCTCAGGTCGTGGGCTAATTCGCGGTGCTCAACATTCGCCAGCGCTTTTAGCCAGGCCGTTTGCCGACCTTCAAAACTATCGCGATGTATCCCAGGCTGCTCCGCTGCCGTCAGCCAGACCAGCACGGCGAGCGGGACCACTATCCAGCCGCAAAACCGAAGCTTAAGCCGCATCGCTTTCAGAGATATTCGCGCTATGGTATCGGCCATTGGGATTTCAAGTCCGGCATAGACTGTTTGGGTGGCGATAACCTAAACCCGGCTATTTGGGAAGATCACTTGACCGATGCCCGTACGGGAACAGCGAACAAGCAAGCCGCAGTTGTGCTGGCAAGAATCCAGGTTTGTCGGCAGGGCCGGTTCTTGTGTTGCTGCCGAATCAGTCAACTTGGGCGACTCGGCCTGTCTGTCAGTTGCCCAACGACATGGCGGTCATTGCTTCCGATTGTGAAAAGTTGTCGGCAACGAGTCTGCATTACTCGAGCGGCAGCATTTTCAGCGTTTTATACCGCTGGAAGGATTGACGACACCACCGACGCCGAGCAATTCCGGATGGCGGGCGATGCGGTCAGCGAACAGGCTCAGGTCACGGAGAATCTGTTGCAGTTGTGGACTGGCACGGTTCAACTGAGCAGCAATTCCGTTGAGGTTATTGTACAGCGATGGGTCCTGGAGCAGTCGCCGCACCGTCCCATCTTCCTGGTTGAGAGCTTTGGCGAATTCCTGAAGCTGGTTGGCCAATTCGCTGACGCGGGCAGCTCCTTCATCCACGTTTTTGAGGATGCTCGGTGCTCGTTCCTGTACGAGCTTACTGGTTTGCTGGAGACTGGCGACCAATTCGTCGGCCCGGTCAAGGCTGGCCTGGAGGCGTTTCAAAGTAGCGCGGCCTTCGATGAGTAACTCATCGGCGTTTTTGCCGCTGGAGGCAATCTGCTTGTCGAGTCGCTCCGCAACACGGCGAATTTCGGCGAGAGTAGCATCGGCATTGGTGCTCAGCTGGTCGAGGCGACGGCTCAGGTCCTGCACTGCCTTATGTGTGTCGGTCAATAAAGCGTCGCTGCGACGGGTGAGTTGCTCGAATTGCTCACTGGCCTTGCGGAAATTCCGCAGGGCCACGGTAAGGTTTTGCCGATTTTCGTCGCTGAGCAAATCCTGGGCCCGGCCGGCCACATCATTGATCCGTTGCACCGCCTGATCGAGTTGAGGACGATTCGAGCGCAGGAATGTATCGGTGCTTTCGGCAGCTTTGCTGAGATTGTTGGCCGCCACGAGAACTTCCTGTAACGTTTGCCCGGCGAGGTCTGCCAGCGTCCGTGCCTGACCGAGAGCCCGGCCGATATCCGGAGGCTCCTTGCCTTCGAAAACATGTCCCTGGGGTGCAGGACGGTTATCCTCGCCCATGACGAAATTGATGGCCGTTTCCCCCAGCACCAGACCGCGGGTCATGAACGCCTGGTCGCCCAGACGAAGCTGGTAGCGGCGATCCACCTGAATTTTTACCGAGACGATTCCCGTGTTGGGATCGAGGTCATAATCCGTAACCTCGCCGATCTTGACGCCGGACTTGCGGACTGGCAGCCCCTTTTCCAATCCGGGGGCCTCGCGGAAACGGACTTCGTAGTGCAAGTAACGCACAAAATACTCGGGCACGCGCTCAAAAAGCACGACCAGCGCACCGAGCAGGATCAGCGAGGCCAGAACAAAGAGACCCAGGCGGATTTTACGGGCGGTATCGTTCATGGTGCATCCTCCGTTATTCCTGGCGGTGGAGCCAATCGCCAGCTTCACCGGTGACGAATTGCCGCACCCGCGGATCCGTCGCCTGGTCGAGTTGTTCCACCGTACCGTCGAAAAGAATTTGGCTTTCGTTGGCCTGCAATTTCCTCAGCGGGTAAAGCATGAGCACGCGATGGGCTACTTTGCGAACAGTTCGCATGTCGTGAGTCACGACAACGCTGGTCACCTGCCGCCGTTCGTGGGTCAGGCGAATCAGTTCGTTAATCACATCGCCCATGATCGGGTCGAGTCCAGTGGTTGGCTCATCGTAGAGCACGATTTCCGGTTGCAGGATCAAAGCTCGGGCCAGTCCGACACGTTTTCGCATACCGCCGGAAAGCTCGGCGGGATATTTCCGCAGCACCTCTTCGCTGAGCCCAATTTCGGCGAGTTGTTGTACGACGCGGTGATAAATGGCCGACTCGTCCAGATCGGTGTGCTGTCGGAGCGGGAAGGCGACATTGTCATAGACATCCATGCTGTCGAATAGCGCAGCACCCTGGAATACGAAGCCAAATCGCAAGCGCTGCCGCACCAGTTCCTCTTCGCGGAGTTGATGCAAATCCACACCGTCGAGCCAGACCCGTCCGCGACTGGGCGGAATCAGGCCCACCAGCAGTTTCAGCAGTACCGTTTTGCCGCATCCACTTTCGCCAATGATCACCGTGGTTTGGCCGCGCTGGATTTCCAGGGACAAATTGCGGAGCACTTCCTGCTCGCCGAAACGCAAATCTACTTGTTCCAGGCGCAGAATCGCGGGGTTCCGGTCTGGTGGATGGCCAGCGCCACCTGGAGAGCCAGCATCGGTCATCGCGGCCGGTTTGAACGGCAGGGTAACGGCGTCGGAAAGCGATGACTCAGCCGTTTCGCCGCCGGTGGTAGCTGTTTGTTGCGTTGGCTGGCATTCTTGAGGCATTGCTTAGCCCGTATGGATCGCCGCGCATTTCGATGGTCGCTAGCCCATGATTGGCCCCATCTCAATTACCGCCCACAAGCAAGATCGCCGCGCATTGCAATGGCCGCTAGCTCCGTGGCCAGAGCATCGCTGACACGCCGTTGAATAATAGACCCAGGAAAAAGTCGAGAACGAGTATCGCCACGAAGGAAAAGACGAAGGCATCGGTAGCGGCTCGGCCAACTCCTTCGGCACCGCCGCTACTCTGGAACCCGCGATGGCAGCTGATCACGGCGATGGCGGCTCCGAACGCGGTGCTTTTCGTCAGCCCGCAGAAGATGTCCCACAAGCCGATCTTTTCCTGCGACACCCGCCAGTATTCAAACGATTCCATGCCGAAGTACTGGGTGCTGATGAATGCTCCTCCGAGTACGCCCATGCAATCGGCCACCACGGTCAGCAGGGGAATAAGCACCACGCAGGCCAGAAAACGTGGTACCACCAGGTAGTGGATAGGATTGACTCCCAAACACCACAGGGCGTCAATTTGTTCAGTGATGCGCATGGTGCCGAGTTCCGCCGCGAGGGCACTGCCGACACGACCGGCGAGCATAGTGGCTGCCAGCACCGGCCCGAGTTCGCGGATGATGCTGGCGTTGATCGCTGCTCCCAGCCAGCTTTTCATCCCCGGAAAACGCGTAAACTCCGCGTAACTCTGCACCGCCAGCACCATGCCGATAAACAATCCCGTCGTGGCGATTACCGGCACGCTGCGCACGCCGATCTGGTAGAAATTCGGCAGGATAGTACCCCGACACGGTCGGCGGGTCACCAGCCAGCGAAGCAACCGCCAGGTAAACTCCGCAGCGTCGCCCCAAAAATAAATAAATTCCCCTGCACGCCGGTAGAGCGATACCCAGAAACTCTCGGCAGCTGGTGCGGCGCTGGTCATGGTGCAGTTACTCCGGTTGATCGAATTCTCGTCGCGGCTGGATACCCGGTGTCCGTATCCCGATCGCAGTCCGTCGAACCAATCCAGACGGCGTGTCCTATTCGTAGTTAATCGTCGTGCCCAGGTGGGAAAATTGCAAGCCAGGAGATCGCTACGGCTATTTTCCCGGCTTGCGATTGCCAGTTACAGCAAACATACCGGCCACGCATATCGGCACATTCCGGAGATCGCTCCACAAGCAAGGAATCCGCCGAGGGCAAAATGCAATCCCTGCCGTCCCCCAGACCACCTGGCGGTTCGTCTGCGGGCAACGCATTTGCAGAATTTACTGGACAAACCCCCTGTCCTCGGATAGGCTAATGGAAACAGGCAGCCGACGAGGAGACCACACATGGCAATGTCTCGTTGCAGCTATTGTGGTTCGGTTCAGGGGGCGACTAATTCACGGGGCGATTGGGTCTGTTACGCTTGTGGTAAAACAACGCTGGCGAACTTTTCCGGCAAAACCGGCGCTGCGGATGCGATTACGTGTACCTGTCCACATTGCGGCACTGCGTTTCGCGTGGGTGCCAGTTTGCAGGGAAAGTCGGTGCGTTGTAAAAAGTGCGGTGCCGGATTTGTGGTGAGTGCTACTCCGGCGACTTCTCCCAGTGCAGCGGACCTACCACCGACCATTGCTGTTTCGCTTCCGAATCGGCAAGCGGCGGGCGGCTCGGCTGGTGTTCCGCCAGTGGCTCCTCCGAGTCCAGCAGTTTCGCCTGGGCCGGTCGCGGCTCCGTGTTCCTATCCTGCCGGGGGAGCATCCTTGCCGCCTATCATGCCGCCCCCTCCGCCGATCCCGACCCACAGTCGCGATTGGCGCACCATTATCGCGGTTGCGGTCGGAAGCGGTTTAGCGTTGGTCGCGCTGGTCGCCATCATTATGACTTTCATCCTGATGCGCCAGCCTGGCGCTTCTTCTGTCGCGGGGCGGACTGGCGGGCAGCAGGAATCAAACCCACCGGGTCCGGTCCAGCAAAATCCAAATCGGGAGCAAAACAAGCCACCAGCAGCGCCGGCCAAGCCACCCGCTAGCTCGGACGCTACGACTCCGCCGGGAAATCGAGAACCGCCAAGTGCGCCGCAACCTGCTCCGACAAAACCCGCAAACCCATCCGACAAACCGCAACCACCACAGGATAAGCCGCCACCGAGGACCGAGTCTGCGGAACCCAAGCCCAAGGCTCTGAAGGACTTGTTTCAGGAATTGGCCCCGTCAGTGCCTCTGATTTTAGTGCGTGTGGACGAAAAACGGGCCGGCAGCGGTTCTGGCTTTCTGGTGGAGCACAATGGCCAATGGTACGTGGCCACCAACAATCACGTTATCGAAAATGCTGCGGCCGGACTGGCCGTGTTGTTCCTGGACACGAAAGGCAAGCCAATCGTTACCGCCAGGTCGCCAGAAGTCCGGATTGTGCGCATGTCCAAAGAGGCCGATGTCGCACTCCTGGACTGTGATGCCATTCGGGAAAAGTTGCGGGAAAATAACATTCGGCCCGTGCGGTTAGCGCCGGCCGATTATCAGCCGCCTCAGGGCGAGAAAGTATTCGCCATTGGCCATCCAGGTGCTGGTGCTAGTGGAGATGTACTCCCTCTGACTCTCACCGAGGGCATCATTTCCGGTGTGGGCCGAGAATTTCAGGACCTCAAGCCCATGAAGTTTCTGCAAACCACAGCCAGTGTCAATCCAGGCAACAGCGGTGGTCCGCTTTTCGATTACGACGGCCAGGTCGTGGGAATCAACACGCTTGTTATTCGGCGCAGCGGCATGCGGGATGTCAATCTCGAGGGTCTGAATTTCGCCCTGGAAATCCGCCATCTGCACGACTTGCTGAACAGGCCCGAGTTGAGCCATACCCCCGAAGAGATAGAAGAAATGCTCAAGCGCCGTACACGTCCGAGGTTGGCGAAGCCGCCGGCAATAAGGCCCGATGCTCGCATTATCGTGGATCGCCAACTCACGATTCCACCGTTCTTGCAGCAACAGCTAACGGTCAAACTGGCGAAGGGAGAAATATGCCTTGTCGCTGCGGTTCCGTTTCCTGCGAATGAAGTACGAATCGAAGTGCTTGATCCGCGGAACAATCGTGTTATCAGGGACGTTCAGACTCGCGATAATCCGCCCTTAATCTTTCCCGTGGAAGTTGATGGAACTTATCGTTTGTGGGTAGCCAATCCCAACTTTGTGCCAGTGGAAGTCCAGCTGAAAATTGGCACAGTTCGCCCGCCTCCAGAGTAAAATCTCGTCTGGTTACGACATTCCGTAGGGGTGCGCTTTGTATAGACGGCCGATGCGTCTGTCAAACCTTGTTCAAGGGACAGGACATGAAGGGTAACTTTTTGCGCACCCGGTAGCCATCCAGTTCAAGCTGCCGCACGTTGCAGTGTAGGTGAGGTAATTGGCTTAACCGCGCGAATGAGCAGGAATCTGCCCAGCAGGCGTTCGAGCCAGCGACGCGGTAACCAGCGGAGCCACCACGCAATTTCCCGCCGTGGCAAGTGGTGTCGGCGGATCTTCACGGATTCAAAGTCGGCCAAAAGCGATCGTAATTGACGAATCCCGCTCCAGCCGTACTGGCGAGCAAGTTCCTCGGCGGACTCCAACACCAGCAATTTGCCGCCGGGTTTGAGCACACGTCGGACTTCCGTCAGCCAGGCATTGACCAGCCTGGTTTCGCAGAGCAATCTCTGAACGCAGGCCAGATCGGCCAGGTCGTTCGGCAAAGGTAACGGCGGTTGGACAGCATGCACGAATGCTCCCGATAGGCCGCGCAACTGAAATTGTTGCCGGATTACCTCCAGCTCCTCGGCTGCCGGACTGCAAACAATCACCCGTGCCCCATAGCGGGCGTACTGCACCCAGTCAGTGCCCAGTGCGTGGCCAATTGCTAAAACCGTCTCGCCTGAATGGCGACGAAATTCGAGCACCTCTGCTAACCATCGCCCGTGCCGATGATGCCGTTGATACTCCAGCGCCAGAAACCACGGAAGCGAGAAAGGTTCAGCCAGGTCGGCAGGCGGTGCCGCCAGAGCTTCCCGACGAAACCAGGAGTCTGCCCAGGCCGCTGGCAAACCGATTTCGATGGCACAATCACTGCCCCCAGCGACGCCGTTACCGTCAGCGAGCGCGAAACCATTACCCGACCGTGCCCCGTGATGCACACCATGAGCACATGGTTCATTTTCCTGCGCCAGGGGCACAGAGCCGTTTCCCGGCTGCGCCAAATGCAGCAGCCCACGCCACCACGGCTGCTCTGCCGATTTCCCCGCGATCGCTGTCACGCTTTCCCCTTCAACCACGCCGCCCGCTATAACAACCCGCATCGTGCTGTCAAGCCCGTTCGGGGCAGTTGTGACGTTCAGTTCGACCTGCGAGTGCCCCACACTCGCTCACCGCGCTGCGAACTCGGCCACAAGAAACGCCAGCGACTGCCGCACATCCTCCAATGTGCCGATCACAACAAACATTCGAAAGCGGTAGTTGCCTGGCGCTATCCCATTCATGCTCCGTATCCGGAACACGCAGTTCCACTTGACCACCTTCTCCGCCTGAAATCGGAATCGGCCATAGCCAGCCTTCTCATAACCGGGCGACGGCTGGTCAGGCGAGTAGATGCCCATAGCATGAGTACCACCTGCGTTCGAAAAGACGACGGGAAACTCCTGTTCGCCGGGACCGTCGCTCAACTCCTCCAGTTTGCCCGAACTCGGTCGGAAGGTCCAGAATCTCTCGAACTCCGCTGGCATGTACCCCGTTAACGCCTCGAACTGGGCGTAAGTGTGCCGCTCTCCTTTCGGGACGGTGAACGTAACTTCATACTCGATGACGTTGGCCAGCTTCTTGTACCCGATGCGGACCCGCTTCGAGACAATGTGGTTCGACAAGACCCTATCGTTGAGTGCGGGACGGCCGAAGGATTTCTCGCCTGGGGCAAGCCAAAATGCCATCTGAGTGGTCGTCTGTAATTCCTGGCCCTCGGCGCGGATCCGCAGGAGCTTGCTGGACGACTTCTCACCAACACCGTCTGCCCGCGACCCGGCTTCCGTGGGGTTAAAGCATTCGGACCAGAATTCATCAGGCGAGCCGCAGTGGAAACTGGCAGCCGACTGGAGTCCCCGTCCGTGGTCGTAGCTGTCTAGGAATTCCTTGCCGTCCCATTGCAGTGACTGAATGGCTCCGGCAAAGCGGTCCGTGGCTGTGATGACGATCTCCGACGAGCGGAACCTCCCGCGGATAACAGCATCCCCGCGAGGAACCAGACGCGGCTCATCTGCGAGTGCGATCCAGCAGGCCATTCCCAGGAAAAGGCTAAGCAGCATGGTTACCTCTGATGGCCGAACTGGTGATCGCATAGATTGCCCCGGTTTATTTATCACGGCGCGGGACGAACCGTCCCGGTCGCCTGTTTTGTCCATGGCATCCCATTCCGGAGAATTTCTGCATTTTACAACTTCCCAGAAAGCCATCAAGGATTTCACCGGAACTGTTCCAGGAAAGGTTTTCGTGGGGGCCTGTGTGAAAACATACAGGCCAAAAGAAGGCCGAAAGAAGAAGACAAAAAGAACCATTCAGGTAATCACTCACGACCGGCATGCGCGAGTGGCACATGAGCCGAGCGGTCAGCACTCCGCCGCGCCTGTCAACCGTTCAACACTGCCGGCATGCACAGGTAGTACAAGAGCCAGGCCATCGAAAGTTCCCGGCGTGTTAACGCTGCACTCTCGGCCGGTGTCACAGACGGCGTTTCAGGAGCGAACAGCGGTCAAGGAACAGATTAACGCTGCGCTGCTGATCGCCGCTCGTCCGTTTGTTCGCCTGCTGCCCGGCTAATAGCGGTTAAAACACAAATTAGCGCCGCGCTTTCGGTCGCTGCGCATCTTTCGCATACAGGCTCCGTAGTTCCGTCTTTCAGAGTTGCGAGGCATTGTTCTGGACTGTCGCATCAACACCGTTGGAAACCCTCAACAACGACGACCGGGAAGAGTGCGGGTCATTATTCTGAACTCTCGCATCACTACCGGAGATGATGCACAGATTGGGGAACTTGAGTGCAGGTTGCGAATTCCCACTTCAGCAAACGCCGCAGAAGCGTCGTGCCGCTAAGCGCTATGTCTTCTGGGGCAAGGATTTGTTCACTTCTTCCAGCAACCTTCGCTGGAGATGCGGATCAAGCTGGTGCACCCGGTAGTGATAAGCGCGGAGGGAAGGTACCGAAAGTCCTTGCCGTTTAGCCAGACGCAGTACCTCGCGGTAGGAAAGCCGGTGCACGGTTTGATAGAGCCAGAGGGTAACCAAAAGGGAATCTTTGTACGTTCGCGGTCTGCCTCGGGGTTTGCTAGGCTGATTTCGGGCCGGCAGAGAGCTCAGCACATTGTTGACCAGTTTCTCAAGGGCAGAAAATGGTAGTTTATCCTTGCTCATGGACAACAAAGTACGCCCTGAGCCCTGAAAAGGAAAGTGGGTCTCGGTTTTTGGTACGGTCCCGTATGTTCGAGGCTACCGCTGAACTATCATGCCAGATGGCTCGATGAGCCCCAATGGCCTACAGGTAATCGCGTGGGTCGGCAATACATCCAGCGACCGCAGAAGCGGCTACGGTGAGCGGACTGGCCAGGAACACCTGGGCATCTTTGTGTCCCATGCGGCCTGGGAAATTGCGGTTGGTGGCACTAATGCAGCGAAGCGGTTCGTTCAGCCGACCGAAAGTATCCGCCGGACCACCCAGGCAAGCCGCACAACTGGCCGGGCCTACACGGGCTCCTGCTTCGACAAAAATTTCGTACAGCGATTTGCCGTCTATGGTTTCCGTATGCAACTGGGCTTCCACCTCGGTCGTGGCTGGGACAATAAAGGTGTCAATGCGCACCTGCCGGCCCTTCAAAATCCTCGCTGCCGCGCGGAAATCCGTGAGTTTTCCGCCCGTACACGAACCGATATAGGCACGGTCGAGCGGGATTCCCTGTACTTCCCGAATACTGGCACGCTGATCGGGAGAATGCGGTTTGGCCACAAGCGGCTCCAGCTGCCGGACCCGGAAGACCTTTTCGTAGCAAAATCGTGCGTCGGGATCGTTACGGACGACCTGGTAAGTTTTCCCCGATTTATTGCGAGCGTTGACGTAGTCCAGAGTCACCTGGTCTGGCTCGATGACGCCATTTTTGCCACCGGCTTCGATGACCATATTGCACAGCGTCATCCGCTCCTCGATATTGAGGCTGTAAACACCTTCGCCAGTAAATTCCATAGCTCGGTAGGTCGCTCCGTCGCAGCCGATTTCGCCGATCACCGCCAGGATCAGGTCCTTGGCCATCAACCACGGCGGCAACTCCCCTTCAAAGATGAAGCGCATGGTCGGAGGCACTTTGAGCCAGAGCCGACCTGTCCCCAGCACGAATCCCGCATCGGTGTTGCCGATGCCCGTGGCAAACTCGCCAAAGGCTCCGGCGGTGCACGTATGGCTGTCGGTTCCCAGCAGCACTTCTCCAGGCCGAGTGTGGCCCTCCTCAGCCAGCGCGATATGACAAACTCCCTTGTAACTGGTGCGACGAGGGTCGCGGTAAGGAGTCGGCATACCGTCTCCGTGCAGGAAATCCGGGTCGTAATAATAGCGGATTCCCTGTTCGCGCACGAATTCCCGCAGAATTTCAATGTTGCGATGGGCCCGCGCATCCGCGGTGAAAATGTAGTGGTCGGGAATGATGACCACCTTTTCCGGGTCCCAAACCCGTGCCTTCGGCCCGAAATGTTGCTTGAAAATACCGATCGTGCCCGGACCACAAACATCGTGCGTCATCAGCACATCGCATTGCACCCAGATATTGTCGCCGGGCTCGACCCGGCTTTTTCCCGCTGCCCGTGCCAGGATTTTCTCCGTCAGAGTCATGCCCATCGTTTCGGCTCCAGTGTGTGCGAGCTTAGTGCACAAACTTCAACACTTCCGCTTGCGTGTTCGCTAGCGACATTTTACACCGTTTTCCCGAGGGTAGCACGATCGTAAAATTTCAGCCCATTTACTCCCTTCGGCAAGGAGGCAGCCTGAATGTCGCTGTTAACGCCAACGCCGGCCGGCCTATATTGCTCGGTCGGCGATTTCTACATTGATCCGTGCCGACAGGTGGAGCGTGCCATTATTACCCATGCCCACAGCGATCACGCCCGGCGCGGTTGCCGGCATTACCTGGCTGCTCGACCGAGCAGAGACCTGCTACGGCAACGCCTGGGCAAGCGGGCGAACATTGAGACGCTTCGCTACGGCGAGACCGTAAATCACCGCGGCGTGCGGGTATCACTGCATCCAGCTGGGCATATCCTCGGCTCAGCGCAGGTGAGGCTCGAATACGCGGGTGAAGTCTGGGTGGTCAGCGGCGACTACAAGTTGCAACCCGACCCGACCTGCGATCCATTCGAGCCGATTCGCTGCGACGTATTTTGTACCGAATGCACCTTCGGCCTGCCCTGTTATCGCTGGCCGCCACCTCAAGACGAGATCGCTCGCCTGGAACAATGGTGGCAAGCCAATCAGCAAAAAAGCACCACTAGCATTGTGCTTGCGTATAGTATCGGGAAGGCCCAGCGCATTCTGGCCAGCGTCCACGCCGAACTCGGCCCGATCCTGGTGCATCCCGCGGTGGCGCAGCATCTCGAGGCCTACCGCGCGTCGGGGATTCGGCTTCCTCGAGTTCGCCGAATTGATGATCCTCTGGCTGTGCTGCACAAAGGGCGTGCGTTGATCCTGGCCCCGCCGGCAGGAAGACGCGGCAACTGGTGGCGGCCATTTCAACCCTGCGTCTGGGCCTTAGCTTCTGGCTGGATCCAACGCCCTCGTTCTCCGCTGGACCGGTTTCCTGACTACAGCGGTTACGCTCCTGCCTGCAGCACCGGCTTTGTCCTTTCGGATCATGCCGACTGGCCTGGCTTGCAGCAAGCCGTCGAATGGACAGGAGCCCGAACCGTTTGGGTGACCCACGGCTATACCGAAGCGTTCGCTGCCTGGCTTCGCCACACCGGTCGCACTACCGTGATACTGGAGTAACTGCTAACGTTTTGCCAACCTGTTTCCTGCTCCCGCCGATGACTAAACTAAATAGCGACCGAAAACACTTAGCGACTCGCTCTGCAAAACCCTATATTCGCCTAAAATACAGATCAGGTGATTCATAGTATGCACTTTGCGGATACCCTGCTGGCCAATGTCCGAAGCGTTCGCACGCCGCTCTGTTTGGGGTTAGATCCTCGCTGGGAGCTGCTGCCATTGCGCATCCGCCGGCGCCACGGTAATACGGAAACTGGCCGGGCTCGCGCGTATGAAGAGTTTTGCTTCCGCATTCTGGACATTGCTCAGAATCGGGTCGCGGTGGTCAAGGTGCAGAGTGCATTTTTCGAGGCTTGCGGTCCGCAAGGCTGGCAAGCATTACGCCAGGTGATCCAGGGTGCGCGACGCCGGGGGATGCTGGTGATCCTGGATGCTAAGCGTGCCGACATCGCCAGCACCGCCGAAGCTTATGCGCAAGCACTTTATGATGTCTATCAGGCCGATGCTATAACCGTTAATCCGTACCTTGGCGAAGACGCTCTCGAACCTTTCCTGAAAATAGCCCGGCAGGGACCGGGGCTGTTTATATTAGTGCGCACGAGCAATCGCGGAGCGAAAGATTATCAGGACCTGATTTGCGGGTCTAAGAGGCTATATGAATGTGTCGCCGAGCAAGTTGAACGCTGGGCGATCATGACCCGCGGAAAGTCCGGTTTCGGAACGGTGGGAGCAGTGGTTGGTGCCACCGAAGCAGAAGCGTTAATTACCTTGCGTCAACGAATGCCTACCACTTTATTTCTGATTCCTGGCTATGGTGCCCAGGGTGCTTCGCTGGAAACTATCCGTGCGGTTTTTCAGACCAACAGCTTAGGGGCGATCGTCAACGCAGCTCGTTCGATACTTTATGCCGCACCTGTAGACGCTGATAATTGGGAATCTCATGTCGAAAGTGCATTGCTGCGATCCGCGCAGGAACTGGCGGGCGCAGCCGGTTGGGCTTATTGATACCAGGAGTCCATCTGTGCTTCGGGTAAAGTGCGATTACAATGCTGGGCGAATCTCCTTGCATCTAGATAGTGCGGATGGAGCCGATCTGAAACTTAGAATCCATGCGCGTAGCGCTTGCAATCGAGGACTAACGCGAAGGTTACTCTGGTCTGGCATTTCGTTTCTAATCCTGGCGGCTATCGGATTAACCTTCGGCGATAAGCCAGCTAACCTGGCTAATGGCCTGGAGGATGTTCCTCCCGATGCGCTTTATGTAGGAATGGCGGCTAAGGATATAACACCCGATCCCAAAACGCAGACGGTTTGGCTGGCAGGATTTGGACGCGGACGCAAAGCCACCGGCATACATGATCCTCTTTATGCTCGCGCAGTAGTGCTGCGTTATCGCCAGCAAAAAATCGCACTGGTTTCCCTGGACTTGATAGGCTTCTTCTATCCCGAAGTCAAGGCGATTCGGCAATCCTTGCCTGATTATGACTACGTGCTGGTTAGCAGTACCCATAATCACGAGGGGCCGGATACGCTCGGTTTGTGGGGGCCGAATCTCGTTACCACCGGAGTCGATGAGACCTATATTGCTCTGGTACGGCGGTGCGTGGTCGAAGCAGTTCGGCAGGCCGAGAAGGTCGCTCAGCCCGTTACTGCTTATATCGGAGTGATTCGTGCTCCGGAGCTTCTGCACGACAGCCGCCTGCCTATCGTTAAACATGACGAACTCGTGGCACTTGATTTTCGTGCCGCCAACAAGGATAGCGCGCACGCCGGATTATTAGTGCAATGGAACTGCCACCCAGAAACTCTGGGTAGTAAGAACACCTTGATTAGTGCTGACTTTGTAGGAGCCACGGTCAAGGCTCTAGAACAAAAGTATAAGTGCCCGGTAACCTACTTTACCGGTACAGTGGGCGGCTTACTAAGTTCTTTAGGTGTCGAGGTGAGAGATGCCGATGGCCGATTACTGGAGGACGGTACCTGGGCCAAAACGGAACGTTACGGCATCCTCGTTGCGGAAAAAGCGCAAGCTGCCTTGAAACAAGCGAAAGCTGTACGTTTAGTCCCCTGGCAAATTCGTACACAAGTCCTCTATTTACCGGTCACTAATCGTTATTACCAGGCCGCTGCGCAAATCGGAGTAGTGAAGCGGGAGACCTTTCTCTGGACTGGTGATCCTTATAAGCGATTGCCTGCACCGGCGGAAACTCAGCCTAACCGACTCGCTATTGAAACGGAGATCGGCTTGTTGACTCTCGGTGAATTGCAAATCGCTGCGGTGCCAGGGGAAATTTATTCCGAACTTGTCGTCGGCGGCGTTCAAGACCCACCCGATCCAGGCGCTGATTTTCCTGATGCACCGATCGAACCAATTCTCTATCGGCAACTTAGTGCCCCCTATAAGATGATCATAGGCCTGGCCAATGATGAACTGGGCTATATTATCCCGAAACGTCAGTGGGATGAAAAACCGCCGTTTTGCTACAACCGGAAGGAGCCGCAATATGGTGAAATCAACAGCCTGGGGCCGGACACTGCTCCGTTGCTACTTGACGCTTTTCGAAAGCTTAGTTTAGTTAGCAAAACAAAGGCCACCAATTAGCGCGGGCACTTAGCTATTTAGCTTCGGCAGCGGGGACCGGTTTCCGGGCCATAAGCTCCAGCAGCTTCCGAGCACAGGCATCGGCAAAGGCTGGGTCATTGATATGCAAATCTAGTTCAATGAGTTCCACGTGAGGTGCCAACCAGTGACAGATGCTCTCAAACAAAGCGCGGTCGGCTTCCGGCCACCAGAATGGTTTACCCTCGGCATCTATCGCAGACACTCCCCGTAATGGTAACACGATGGCCGTGGGGCCTTTGGCTGCACTCGCTTTGAATGCGATCTCCTTGCCAAGTTTCTCATTCTCCTCCGGCGTAGTACGCATCAGGGTGACGTTGGGGTTGTGTTGGTAGAACCGGCGCCCGAGAAACTTAGAGGGTACGGTATCCGGTGGACCGAAGTTGACCATGTCTAGAGCGCCCACGGAGATCACCTGCGGCACGCCATACAGCCCGGCCGCAGTCAACCTGTCCGGTCCGGCACTTAGTATGCCACCGACCAATTCATCAGCGAGTTCCGTTGTGGTGATATCTAATACCCCAGCGACAATACCGTCTGCGATAAAGCTTTCCATTGTCTGGCCGCCAACTCCCGTGGCATGGAAAACTAGGACTTCATATCCATGCTCCTCGATAATTCGTCGGGCACGCTCCACGCAAGGAGTAGTAACACCGAACATGGTAGCGGTAACGAGTGGTTTCTCTTCCTGGGCGATCGAAGCCGCATAACGCTGCCTGCCCTGCACCATACCTAACATGGCGAAAGCAGCATTGCTTAGTACCTGGCGGCTGATGCGATTAAGCCCACTAATATCCACGACCGAGTACATCATGCATATATCACGAACACCGACATAATTCTTAACCTGGCCGCTGGCCAGTGTGCTGACCATCAACTTAGGAATACCGACAGGCAATGCACGCATAGCCGAGGTAGCAATGGTTGTTCCGGCCGAACCACCCAAACCAAGAACGCCACTTACTTTGCCTTGTTTGTATAAGTCGTTGACTAACAGGGCTACGCCTTTGGCTGCGAGAGTGACTGCCTGACCGCGATCTCCGGCTTGAGCGACTGCCTGATAAGTCGTGCCTGCCGCTTCAAATACGGTTTCGCGGCTAATGTCGGGAGGAAATGCCGGCGGGCCTAAGACTCCAGCATCTATAACTAAGGTCTCCGCCCCAGCCTGGTGCAGGAGATCACGCAGGAACCGATACTCGTTCCCCTTCGTGTCGAGCGTACCCACTAATACGATCGCCATTCGGTTTGTCCTCCCGTCGCAGTAAGATATTCAGGAACCACCGCATGCCTTCGGGGCTGATAAAGGAAAGGCAACCGGTGAGCATAGCGACACCGAAAGCGCCCAGTCCCATAACCACAGCAATCCCCCCGTGCAAGAGAACCGCAGATATTAGCAGGATAGGTTTCCAGAAGCGTGTCCAGATCAGGAAGGGAAAGGCGATTTCAAAGAACAGTGTGAAGGCGGTAGCAATTGCTGAGACCCATATCCAGGTATGGCGACCTAACTGAGCCAGCCATTGAAAATCCACCAGGGTAAATTCATCGGTCATCATAGTAATCCAGACAGCGGTGCCCGCCCACCAGGAACCCCCCTGCAATTTCGCCAGTCCAGCGCAGGCGTAAATGATACACATGTGGACCTGAATAAGTCGTGTCACGAAATTGGCACTCCAGGAGGGCGGTGCCGGTGCCAAAATCAGTTCGCGCCAGGAAGTCCGGTCTTCATTCTGGTTGCGGTACTTCGCCCATTCTTTCCGTAGCCGATCGAGAGAAAGCGTGGCTCCGCTGTCGGTAAAGAGCAAGTAAAAACTCAGCATCAGCAACACCGAATCCATGCCAAACCAAATAGTATAACCGCGAGTAATATAACTGAGATGTCCCAGCCAGGCTAAGAAATTGCTTATTCGTGTAAAGAGACCGAGTGTAAAGGTGAGCATGCTTAGTAGAAAGAAACCATAGACGGCGAGAATCAACCAGTCCTGCTGGGGCAAATAATAATAAACGGAAAAGTATAACGGGGGTCGGGTCTCCTGAAGTAAGAACTGGTTATTCTGCTCCAGGGCGCGTTTTCGGAAGCCGGTATCATCGAGGAACTTACCTGAGCGAACGTTGTCAATAGCCTGCATGTCCACCCAGGCATGGGAGCCGATCAAATCAAGTACCACCCCTAATGTTACTAGGTGCACGTAAACCATCGCCGCGCCGGTGAGGATGCGAATGACGGCGATTGTGGTCGGGTCCGTGGGTGTAAACCAGAATTTGTCCCAGCCTTTTTTGAGCGTCTGGAACAGGTTGCGGCAATAATCGCGAACCGCATGAACCAGGAGGCGCCACATGCGTCAGTCTCCGTGATGTTCGAGGATTATTGAATTAGTTTCCGATAGCCGGCCTGCCTGGATTGGAAGGTACAGTCGGCGGTCTATCGGCCCCAGTAGGCCCAGTTGGTTTCTGAGGCGGTGGTCGGAAACCAAGAGGTGGTAAATCTTCCTCTAATAGACGCACCGGCCGACGAGCTTGCATATAGCGATGCATTTCATATATCAGGTCGCCATAAACTTTTGGGCTAACAACCGGCTGGCGATCGAACACTTCGAACACTTCCGGAACTTCGCGCAGCAACCGCGCCATGGGTGCCGGGGGATTGACTAACTCGAGTGCGGCCTTGCTTTCGTAGCCCATTTCATACACCAGCGGATGATAGTCGTATAACAAAAATTCCGCCGTTACCGGGAACAGATCGCTATATGTTGGCTGGTCTTGCCCCTGGGCGAGCAACCCTTGCACTAATTGCGGTAACGTTTCGCGCAAAATCCTTTTGGCTGGACTTAGCTCAAGTTTGCTGCCGTCGGGTTTATAGCTCGCGTAGAAGACCGGGCGATACCAGCGGGGATCGTCCAAATACAGGCCTCGCTGAATTTGATAACCAGTTGGATAAGCAGTCCGCCCCACGTGATAGACGTCAATCTGTTTGAGCTCTTTTGCCTCGTTCGCGTTGGGATGCCTGGGGAACTGGTGAGCGACGTGGCGAATGTAAGACGCCTGCATAACCTCGCTGAGCGGATGGAGTTGTTCGGGTCGAGTTGGATCGAAACCTTGCATTTGCAGTAGCATGGTTACCGAGAGATGGCGCTGATAGGCCATGCGGGTTGAAAACTGATCCCGGCGGGGCACTTCGTACCAGTAAGCGATCGAGCGTCCGCGGGGACCTTCATATTCCAGGCGAAACCACATCGTTTGCACCGGCCCGGGATCCGGCACATAAAATCGGTAGGCGTTATTGAAGAACAGGGCTTCTCGGTACCAGTAGTTGCTGCGCGCCAGTTGCACAGCCGGCAGGGGAGCAGGATGCACAATACTGGTACTGGTGGCCGTAACTGCGCAGAAAATGGCGAAAAAGTGCCAGGCCACAAATAAACTCGCCAGCACTTTGAGCGGTAGTTCCGGTCGCCCTGTTTGGTTGCTATTCATGGGCATGGCGCGTGTCCTGCATAAGAGCCATTTAACCCGACGGCAAGCGTGTTGCCACGGACCAAAATCGAGGTTACCAGGGGCTAATTCCTTTTTCGCTTCCTCTAAGATCGATGCGCGGAGACTGGCTCCTTAATTAGCATACTCGGAAAATTTCACTGCGACGAATTCCGGGCCCAGGATTTTCCTGGTTTTGCTGACGGTCTAAGTGTTGGCATCCGCAAAATTGGCCGGGAGATAATTTCCTGACGCTTTCGAGGATGACCACACGATGCTGTTGAGAGCCACCACGTTTCAAGATCACGGTAAGGGCAGGTCGGAAAATTCCGCCTGCATCGGAACATACACGGGCGTGGCCAGGCAACTCACCTGGAGAGTCCAATCCCGACTGTCGGCTGGCGCCACTTTGGCCGGAGCCGGAAAGATTGCCTCCAGCGAAAAGGTGCTCGCGTTTTCCACTGCTATCGCAGGCGGACGTATGGGTGCGAGCGATGTGTTTCGGGTGGAATGCACCAAGCGCACCTGCGTGCTTTCCATGATCCAGGTGTGGTAGCTTTCGAGGTCGAATCCTCGCCGCCCATCGGATCTGGGATAAGTGAGCCGCAATCGAAAACGCCACCGGTCTTGTGTGCTCCTATAGTCAGCCTCCTGGACGGAAATTTGCACATCCTCGATTTGCGTCGGTTTGGCTGGCGCGAACGAGCTAATCTGCGCGGTCAAACGCTTAGGAGCGACCAAGGCAGTTCCGTGAACGGTGAATCCCGGCAGGCGGGTTTGGGTGCGTTCTGTTAGGGGCAAACGAATGCGCCACCGTAACGCTCCTTCGCCGAGCCAGCGGATAGTGCCGTGCCCGGCTTGTTCAACGATTTTTTGCTGGCCACCGGTTTCTCGATAACGGACAGCATCACCTGGCCATTGCAGCCAGATGGGAATGTAGCGTGGCTCGCAAGCGAATTCGAGGACTAATTCCAGCCGGGACAAATGGGGTTCTTCGAAGTTACGAATCGCCTGGATTTCCGGGATTGCGATGCGAAACGGGCCATCATACACGACAGGGATCGGATTGCGGGCGGGCGAATCGGTCGGAGTCACCAGGCCCACCAGCATACCCCGTTCTTTTTGCGGCGGCAAAATGATGAGTCGCAGTCCGGTGAGTTGGGCAATTCGGTCTGCGGCTTGCCAGAAAGTAACGTCGCGCAGGTCAAAATTCCGCTGCAGATCGTCCGCCGGCTGGCCGAACATGGGCCGCAAATCTGCAAGATGATTGCCTTGCAGTTGCTCGTTCAATGCCGCCAGCGCTTGCCGCAATCGCATGGTACCGGTCAAACTCACACGCTGAGCAGGCAGGGTTCCTGCTTCGCCGGTCTGGTTAGCTGATTGCACGAAGGATAACGTGGGCACGAGAAATATCGTGACGCAGGCTAGCCACCGGCCAACGAACAGCGAGGAGCACGAAGTGCGTACTTGTTCAGCTATGTCGGGGGTTACGCTGCTGCGGCGGCACATAAGCCGCGGCTCCTCAAGATTTTCATGGTAGTAATGCCTGTGAGCCTTCTCGCACACGCATATTCTACCGGCTTCGCCAGAGCAGCGTTGGTGATTCGTAAATGTCCCGGCAAGCGCTTGTGCCTGGCTTCTCTACAAACTGGCCATAAGCCACAATGCGACACATGGTTCCCTCATTGCTGACTTTGAAAGCGCCTGGCCCTCAGGAAACCTTCCCGGCTGAACTAAATCTCAATGGGCAACGACAAAACGCATGAGAAGGTAGAACACGCCGCTCACCCCACCCAGACCGGTCAACCAGAAACCAAACATCCACTTGACCAGGTCAAACTTCCACGACTCCATCTTCACTTCCAGTTCCTGCACCGACTTTTGGACGGCCTGAATTTCTTGCCGCAGGGAGGATTCCACTGATCGCAACTCCTCTTTGGTGGCCGCCCGTTGTTCGAGTTGGCGCAATTGGGTTTGCAAGCCTTGCAATTCGTCCTTGGTGGCCATTCGCTCTTCGAGACGTTGCAGGCGTGCTTGCAGTTCGTGGATTTGCTGCTGCAATGTGGCCTGCACTTGCTGCAACTCGTCCTTGGTGG
>VAPR01000348.1_pt1 | contig 31672 bp, 31 predicted proteins | sample 3380701 | NCBI WGS metagenome assembly VAPR01 (sample SAMN11536904, study PRJNA540576) | hot springs metagenome | isolation source: hot spring wet sediment | place: Spain: Lobios | collected 2014-01 | reverse complement strand
GCCCGCTGGTGCGGGGCGAGGTCCTCGAACTGCAGATGCAGCCGCACGGACCCGTCGGGCCCGGGGGAGGTGCCCACGACGTTGCAGCGAACGTGGGCCGCATACCCGAAGAGCTGCAGGCCCACGTCGATCCTGCTGCCGGGGGCCGGCGCAGCTTCCGGCGGCACCGCCACCGCACAGCCTCCCTCGGAGATGTCGAGCGGCTGGGCGGTCACCGTTCGGCCTTCGAATGCGACCTGGGCCGTGCCCCGGACGGGGAACCGGGCGCTCCGGCGGGCGTCGAACCGAACCCACGGGGTTCGCCGGTGCAGGACCCACCGCGCCGCCGAAATCTCGGCAACGCTCGCCCGGCAGGCGTAGCGGGCTGTGCGCGGCCCGAACATGAGCGTAACGATATCCTCCGTCCGGCACTCTAGGGGTGGCGCTTCGACCGCCAACTGGGGCGGCTCATCGTCGAGCACGCGCGTTACCGCTTGGGCGCACGGCTCCGGCACCACCAGCAGGACAGCCGCCCCGCGGGGCAATCGAATTCCATCGCTCACACTCACGTTATCGTCACCGGCAGCCGCGCTCTCGACCGGCCCGAGGCTCTGGACGTCCGCTTCGAGCGGCTGCACCCTGGACCACGTGCCGTTCGCCGCCGACCTGCAGGCCGGAGCCTTTCCTGTCTCGTTGGAGATCACGCCGCCGCAGCGCATGCTCCGCGGCGTCCTTCCGCGTCCACCAGGGCCAGGAGGTCGGTCTCGCCGTCCGAATGCACGTAGAGCACCCAGCGCCCATCCGGGGAGAGGGTCGGCGAGGCGGCGTTCCCGAAGGGCGGGGTGATGGGGTAGGGGAGTCCACGGGCCAGCGGGAGCCGGTAAAGCCGACCGTCCTCCCCGACGTAGATCACGAGGCCGTCGCCGGCGCTGAAATCCCCGCCGCCGTATCCGATGCGGGCCCGCACCGATTCGATCTCCGTGAGATCCCGCGGCGGCCCCTCGCCCTCCCGGGCGACCAGGACGCCGCGGCCGGAGCGCTCCTCCCGCCAGATCAGAACGCGGCCGGAGCGATCCCACTGAACGTCGGTGATCCGGAGCAGGCTCGCCATCCGCTCTGGCTCCAGCGGGCTGGGCCAGAGGCCATACGGGAGAACCCGGCGCATGGCGCATTCCTCCGGGTGAAGATGCTGTCATGGTAGCCTGATTGGCTCTTCCCTGATAGAGAGCCCGGGGAGGTTCTTATGGAGATGCGGACCCTTCGGGGGGGCGCAGCTCGATGGGCCGGTTGAAATCCGAGAGGGTGATCTGCCAGACCGTGGGATCCTGGGGATCGCTGTCCAGCTCCATCAGGCGGACCCGCAGGATGCGGAACGTGCGCGCCTCCACCCACAGGTCGGCGCGCAGGCGCCCGGCGATGAGGCCCAGGGACCACTCCTCCAGGGGACCACTCAGCACCTCGCCGTGGAGGTGAAAGGCCTGGCGGCCTTCCAGGGTCTCGACCCCCACCAGCCGGAGCTCGACGCGGGCGAGCAGGGCGGGCAGGCCCTGCTCGGCGTCGAAGAAGAGCCGGGGATCGATGACCGTGCCGCGCTCCGGGGGCAGCTCCTCCCAGCGCCCGATCCCCGGGAACGCCACCCAGGTCCGCTCGCCGATGCGGAGCACCCCGAGCTCGGTGACCATCCCCAGGGTGAAGACCCGGGCGGTCCCCCGCAACCCGTTCGGCCGGACTACGTCTCCTTCCACCCGGCGCAGCATCATCGTGCGGGCGGCGTCCAGATAATCCGGCGCCCCCGTCCGCTCCAGAAGGAAATGGACGGTTTGGATCTCGGCCATCGCCCGGGCAGCCCGTTGCAGGATCTCCGGGGCGGAGAGGGCCGGAGTGGGGGGAGCCGGGCGACACGCGGTGATTGCCATGAGGCTGAGCCATCCGAGGAGGCCAAGCGCCTGCCCGATCCCGCGCTTCATCCTCAGGTCTCCTTCCACCCACAGCGTGCAGCCGTCCTTAGGGGAGCGCAGGCGGGGCGGGGGACGAAGGATCCCCGCCCCGCGCAGCCCGCCGAAGCCGGACGACCTGGCGCCCTTGCCTCAGGAGCCGGGAGGCGCGATCCGGATGAAGAGCACCCCCCGCTGGATCTCGGCGCCCTGCGTGGCCTCCCCAGCGATCCCGATCCCCCGGATGGGATCCAGGAAGGGGCGGGCCTTCTCCCGGAAGGTGGCGCGCTCCGCTCCGGGGATCCATCGTTCGATTTGATCCCAAAGGGCAAGGGTATCCAGGAAGAACAGGGATGAGATCTGCCGGGGCAGCTGCTCCCGGATCTCCCGGAAGCGCGGGTTCCCGGTGATGGCGCGGGCCGGCCTGTAATAGCCTTCGAAGGCGTCCGCGGGAAAGACCATTTGCACCGCCTCCGGATCCACGGTGTAGGCCAGGATGCGCTCCCCGGTGGGCGCGGTGACGATGCGGAAGGCCTGCCGGCCCCGCGTGGACTCCTCTACCCGAACGCCCATCATCGCCAGGGCGTCCTCGATGCGCTTCAGGCCCGCGCGGGCCGCCTCCGGCTGGTCGGTCCCGATCCAGAGCGAAACCCCCACCGGGATCTCCAGAGGGGTCCCCGCTGGCGCGGGAAGCGCCGCCAGGATCAGATCCCCGGTCATCCAGGCGAGGAGGTCTTCCTCCAGCCGGATCCCCAGGGCCGCTTCCATGTCCTGGAGCTGGCGGCGGGCCTCCGGATTCCGGCGGAGGATCTCCAGGCTCCGGCGCAGGCCCTGTCCGATGCGGGCGGCCTGGAAGAAACCGAAGGCGTTCTCCGGGATCCGGCCCAGGAGCGCCTCGGAGATCGGCGGAGCGTCCAGCGAGGCGCGAAGGTCCTGGGGCACCTTCGCCCGGTCGATCACCGCGATCGACTGGAGACGGAGGCCCTGGGCTTGCAGCTCCACCGCGAAGCCGGCGCCTTCGACGGCCTGGAGGATGGAGGCCTGGGCTCCCAGCACGGATTCGGGATCCGGCGCGCCGGGTTGCAGGCGGCGGAGGGCTTCCCGGAAGAGTTTTTGCAGCTCCCGATAATCCAGATAGGCTATCATCACGCTCTGGGCAGGCAGGGCCTGAATCACTTTCCGGAAGCGCGGGGAGGCGGTGATGGATTGGCCTTGTCCGGCGGCGCGATCGGCCACCCGCTGGAAGGCCTCCTCCGTCACCGCGATCACCACGAACTCCCCGAGCCGCCCGATGGCCAGGGGAGGCCTCTGGGGCTCCTTCGAAACCAGCAGCTGGTAAGACCGATCGCGGTGGGCGCGGGCCTCCACGCGCCCGCCCTCCTTTTCGGCCAGCTGGCGCAGCCGCTCCAGGAAGGCATCCGCCTTTTGGCGATCTCGGGAGGCGATGAGCAGCGCGAGGGGCAATCGACCTTGCTCCAGGGCTTCCGGGGAGGTGGGGAAGAGGGCCAGGCCGATCTCCGGCCCGATCCATGGCGCGATGTCGGCGTCGAAGTCGATCTCGGACTCCTTTTTCAGTTGATCTTTCCATTCCTTGAGGGCGCGCTGGACCTCGGGGTTCTCCAGATAGGCGCGGCGGATGGTTTCATAGCCGGGCTGGGCCTGGAGATTGTAAGAGAGTGAGATGTAGAGGATCGCATCGTCTGGAACCATCTCCGCGGCCAGGATCTGGGGGCGTAGCCCGAGGAGGGCCAGGACCCGCTCGCGGAGGGGGGCGTAGGCCAGGGCGCCGACGGCGAGGCCCGTCACGCAGCACACCAGCGCCAGCACAGGCAAGAGCGCCAGCCACCATCGTCGGGACATGGAAACCTCCTTTCTTTAAGGGCTTAATCTTTTTCTATGCGCGAAGGGCTCTCCGGAGCGCTGGATCCGGCGGGAGCGCCTTGCCGGAGCGGGTGGAGGGCGGCGGCGGCCGGGAGGGCCAGCCCCATGGTCAGGGCGGCGAGCCCGAAGATCTCCCGCAGGATGGCCAGGGTGATGGCCGGCAGGGCGTCGGGGAGCTCCGCCAGCGTGTAGGCGGTCACCATCTGCTCGAAGCGGGAAGTCCCCCATGCGGTGAGGCCGGCCATCCCCACGCTCATGCCGATCAGGCGGAGGATGAGCAGGAGGCCGGAGACCAGGCCGCGAGCGGTAGGGGGCGCAGCGTCGAGGGCGGCGGCGCTCAACGCCGAGGCGGCGGCCCCCAGGCCCAGCCCGGCCAGGGCCATGTGCCGGAACATCCGCCCGAAAGGCTCCTCGGCCTCCCAGCGCGCGGCCAGCCCGAGGGCCAGGGCGGCGGCCAGGATCCCGATCAGAGCCGGACGGCGGTATCCCCAGCGGCTCGCCCAGCCCCCGATGAGAGCGCCCAGCGCCATCCCTCCGGTGAGCCCGCTCAGGACCTGCCCGCTGCGCAGGGCCGCGCGGCCGAGCCATTCCGCCGGGGTGGCGCCCTCGCCGCGCAGGGTGTTGATGAAGAGGGGGACCTGAACCATCGGGGTGATCAGGCCGATCCCCAGGATCAGGTTCGCCAGACCGGCCCCCACGAGGTTCCGGCGTCGGAAGAGCTCCAGAGGGAGGAAGGGGGCGCGGGCGCGGCGCTCGTAGGACAGCAAGAGCAGAAGGGCAAGGGCGCTGAGCGAAAGCCACGGCCACGCCTGCTCCGGGGCCGCCGGCGCCCGGTTTGCGAAATCCGGGAGGTCCAGGGAGCCGCCCATCCGGTCGAGGCCGATATGGAGGGCGACGAGGGCGGCGGAGAAGAGGGCGACGCCCGGGATGTCCACCGCGAGGGCGCGGGGGGCGCTCCCGAAGGCCCGGCGGCCGATCACGGCGGCGGCCAGCGCCAGAAGGGTGAGGGGGATGTTCAGGGCGAACTGCCATTGCCAGCTCCAGCCGGCCATGGCGGCGGGCAGCCCCAGGGTGTGGTGGAGCCAGGCTCCTGCCTCCGGCCCGTAGCGGATGAGGAGCGCCCCATAGAGGGGCCCCCAGATCCAGCCCAGAGTGTCGATGGCGGCGAGCAGACCGATGGCGAAGCCGCGGCGCCCCTCCGGGAAGCGATCCCCGACGGCGGCCATGGCGATGGGGACCACTGCCCCGCCCCCGAAGGCCTGGAGGGCGCGGGCGGCGATGAGGGTGGGGAGCGCGCGGGCGGAGAGCACAAGGAGCGAGCCGGCGAGGAAAAGGGACAGGCTGAGGACGTAAAGGGGGAGGCGCCCGTAGCGATCCGAGAGCCGGCCCATCAGCGGCATCGCGGTGACATAGGCGATGAGGTAAGCGGAGACGATCCAGGCGGCATCCCGGAGGCCGGAGGGGATGGGGATCTCGAAGTCCACGATCATGCGGGGGAGCATCGTGCTGACCACCGTGAGGTCGTCCGCGGCGATGAAGACCCCGAAGGCCAGCGCCCCCAGGATCCAGTAAGGGGAGTCCCCGGGCCCCTGTCTCTTCGGGCTGTCGATCTCCCGACTCATCGTGCTCCTCACACAATCGTGGAGGTGGAGCCTTTCTCCCGGCCCAGCACTTCGCGGCGCAGGGCGTGGGGATCCTGCAGGATGTAGAGATACACCGTGTCCTTTTTCTCGTCAATCAGATCCCGGAGCTCCGCCTTCACCCGCTCCAAACGGGCGGGGGTGATCTCCCCCTCGAAGGCGGAGTTCTGCACCCAGTGGAGGTGGCGGCGCAGATACTGGCAGACCCGGGCGACGCGTTCCACTTCCACATCGTAGACGATGATCACATACATTGCCTCACCACCACGCTTTCAGTGGCTCGTAGGGTTCCATCCCCAGCAGATGTCGGACCAGTTTGTAGGCCTCCAGGCGGATGAGGGTTCGGTAGCTCACCGGGCGCTTCAGGCGGGGGTGCTGCACGGTCTCCCGCATCCGCTCCTCGAACTCCGCCACCACTTTCTTCCGCCCCTCTTCCTTCAGGTAACAGAAGCCGACTTCCTCGAGGAAATCTTCCTCGCTCAAAGCGCCGCGGTTCATCAGCGTGAAGGCCATGCGATCCACCACGAGCGGCTTGAAGATCTCGGCCAGGTCGAGGGCCAGGGAGAAGCGCCCGGTGGAGGGCTCATGGAGGAAGCTGATGGCCGGGTGGAGGGGGGTGTGGTAGAGCTCGGACAGGGTGGCCGCGTAGAGGAGGCCGTTGCCGAAGGAGAGCAGGGCGTTGATCGGGTTCTCCGGCGGCCGCCGGCTGCGGCGGAATCCCTCCAGGTCCAGGATGGCCGGGAAGGCCCCGTAGTAAGCATCCCGGGCTCGTCCCTCCAGGCCCATCAGCGCCGGCACGTCCGGGCAGCTTTCGATCTCCCTCAAAGCGTGCTCGATGGCGGTCAGGGGGTCCTCCACCGGCAGGCCCTGGCGCCGGTAGTAGAGCAGGTTGCGGCGCATGTGGAAGAGGGCGCCCTCCACGAAGCCGCGGGCCAGGGCGAGCCGGCGGGAGGGATCCGCGGAATGGAGGGCCTGGGCCACCACCACCTGTCCGGCGGCCCGGGTCTCCCGCGGATAGAACGAGCCCACGTAGAACCCGTAATAGTTGAACACGTGCAGGCTGACCCCGTGGCGGCCCAGGAAGCTCAGGAGGCGGGTGTTGAGGTCCAGCTCCCCCATGGCGAAGAGAGCCTCCACGTCCTCCACGGGGATGGCCTGGCGCTGGGCGTGGCCGTCGGCCTCCCATTCCAGATAGAGGGTGTTCTGGCGCCGTCGCAGGCGCCCGCTGCGGAACAGATAATACGCGCGTCCCATCGTTCCCGAAATCTGCTTCTCGAGGTGAGGCTTTCAGCGATCCGTCGCCCTTCGGCCGGTTTCCTCAGCCCAGATCGTCTCAAAGGGGCTCAGGAGATCGCGCCCCAGGCTTTCGGAGAAGGCGCGCAGCCAGCGGCGGATCTCCTCAGGGTCCACGGATTGCTTGCGCAGGATGCTTCGCACATCCTCCCAATCCCGGGGGCGGCCGGCCAGGGCCTTGTGAACGATCACGTCCTCCGGGGCTGCGAATCGAACCGGATATCCGAGAACCGGGACCGCCCGGGCCCGGGCGATGGCCTCTCGTTCGTAGGGGGTCCAGGAGAAAATGAAGTCCACCCGCAGGCCACTTTCCGCATCCAGGGTGGGGAGCACCCAGGTTTGCCGGACGAAGGATCGGGGGTCTTCGATCAAGGGTTGCAGCTGCGCTTCTTGAACCACGCGCCACACCCGATCGAACTCCTCCGGCGTAGCGGCCACCGTGAGGTCGACGTCCCTCGTCAGCCGCGGCTCCCCATAAAGCAGCACGGCCTGCCCGCCAATGATCATATAGGGCAGGCCCTCTCGGTCCAACGCATGCGCCAGTTTATTCAGCAGGGAGGCGGACATCGGCGTTGATCGCTCGGGCGAGCTGGAGATCGACCTCTAATCCCTCTAACGGATCCGCGGGCGGCCAGGCATGGAGCGCGCGGGCGAGCTCCAGCATACGATCGAAGATACGAAAATGAACCTCGAGGTCCGGTGGGTTCCGGCGCTGCCATTCCGCCTCAAAGGCTTCCCAGGTCCGGCGATCTCGGATCATCCGCGATCCCTCCCGTTTCTGGGTTCGAAGCCGGGCGGGCGAGATTGGTTCTTAGGTCTTGCTTCATTTTCGCCTGATGCTGGGTTTGTGCAACGATCGGTCCTCTTCGTCGGAGATTTTGCCGCTCATCCCCAGCACAGGGGCGCGTAGGCGCAGCGGCGGCAGGCGGGCGTCCAGGGGGCGGCCGGCGGGGTGGGGAGGGCCTCGATGCGGGCGATCTCCTCCAGGGCGGCCTCCACCTCGGCCACCGCCGCCGCGTCCAGGATCACCGTCTCCCGCCGGCGCTGGCGGGGGAAGCGCAGCTCCCCGCGGAGGTGGACCCCCCGCCGGGCCAAGAAGTAGAGATAGTAGCGCAGCTGCAGGCGAGCGGCCTCGATGAAGGTGGGGGCGTGCTTGACCTCCAGGATGGTCCCTTCGCCTTCCAGGACGTCGATGGCGATGAGGTTCTCCAGGATCAGGCTCCGGCGGGGCCGGTCACGGTAGGCGCGCTCGTGGGTGAGGCGGCCCAGGGCCACGGCCTCGGCGTCGGCCTCCAGGCGGACCTGGTGGGCGAAGAGCCAGAGCTTGCGCGGGCAGACCCGCAGGTAGTTCATCTTGAGGCCGCCGACCTTCAGGCGCTCGAAATCGTCCTCGCTCAGGCGCATGGCCTGGCGGAGGAAATCCCACAGCTCCTCTTCGCGCTCCGGGTCCATGGGCTCCTCCCCTGCCTCCCACTGGGAGCGCTGCGCGCTTGCCGCGCGGATGATGCGGAACGCCCTTTTCCAGCGTAACCTCCGTGCGCGCAACGCGCATCCGGTTTTCCCCCGAACCCGCTCGGGGATCGCCCCGGGGGTCGGATCCGGCGAAGCCATGACGGGGATCCGGGAAAGACCGGAGGTCGCATCCTCAGGACCGCGTTATCCTGTCATGCGCGGTCAGGGAGGATGAGAGAGCCGTCCTTCAATACGAGGCAGCGCCCCGGATCGTTCGAAGGAGAGGGAGAGACAGGCAGCCTGTCTATCATCTTATGGGGGACTGTGTTCCATCCTCTCCTGGCCCGGATAGGGCAAGCCCGCAGCCCCCGGCAGAGGTTCCCGTGCTCGTAGGGATGGCTTTCGCCGCGGCCTTGCGCCATCGAAGAAGGGTCTTTTCCTGAACTCCACATCTTGCGTTCAGGGAGGGCATCGATGAAACGGGTTCAACTCATGGGGGTTCTCTTGTCGCTGGTTCTGAGTCTGGCGGCGTGTCGTCCGCGTCCGGCCCCGGGGCCGGCGACGGTCGGGCCGGCTTCGCCGACGGCGGCCCCGGCCCCGGCCGTTCCGGCTCCCACCCCCACGCCGGCGTTGCCGGGCCTGGGGGATCCCGTGCCGGCCGATGTGGAGCCGATCTCCTCCCAGAATCTCTCCCGCTTGCAGCCCCTCTGGCGGGCCGAGTGGCCGATGTGGAGGAATCTCTGGGCAACGCGGGAGGCCCTCATCGCCGTGAGCATATCCGGCCTGATGGTGATGTCGCCATCGGATCTTGAAACCGTGCGATTCGTTCCGCTTCCGGCGCACACTGAGTTTCCGGGCGTGATGGCGGTTCAACCCGATCATCGGGTAGCGGTGGTAGGGACGGGGGATGGCGTGCTGTATCGGGTCGATTGGGCTGCCGGTGAGATCCGTGGCGAGGCCAGGATTTCCGCGACCGTCGAGGCGATGGCTTTCATAGATCCGGAAGGACGGCGCGTGGCGGTGCTGGCGGATGGGTTGCGAATCTGGGAGCCCGATGGTTCGGTGTCATCGCCGGTCGGAGCGCTCCCGCAGAAGGATTACGAGGGGCAACTGAGCTCGGATGGCCGCTGGGCGTTGACCGTGGACGACCAGGGCCGGGGCGGATTGTATGAGGTTCCATCCGGAACACAGGCGCTGAGCTTCACGGCTCCCTTTACCAACCCGAATGCTATCGTCCTGCATCCGAATGCCCGGTATGCGGCGATCGCCGGAGAGGACGCCGTGGTCATCCTCCGTGTTGACCCCTCGCAGGGGCGGGTCGAGGAGCTTCGGCGGTTCAGCCAACCCGACGTTCGGGCGATGGGCGCCGGTCCCTCGTTGCTGGCCATCCTGTCGGAGGAAGGAGGAGGGACGCGCCTTCGGATCCTGCGCTGGGAGAGCGGGGAATCCGTGATGAACACCCTGCTGGATCTGCCGTTCGACATGGTGCATCTGGATGAGGAGGGCGGTCGGGTTTATCTGAGCGCGCTGAACCGCATGGAGGTTCGCTCGCTATCCGATGGCCGTGTGCTTGGGCAGCGTCAGCATCCGACGACGCTCTATGGGATGCCCGTGTGGGAGCAGCGGGCGATCGTGCTGGGCCCCGGGCTGCTGCTGGAAACCCCGGACGTGGCGTTGCTGGATCTCTCCACGGGTCGGATTCGCTGGCATCGGGTTCTGAAACCGCCCGCCTGGTCCATGTGGCTGGATCCCCAAGGGCGCTGGTTGGCCGTCGCGCTGAGGGGCGGAAGCGTGGAGTTCCTGAACCTGCAAACCGGCGAATCCATCGGGCGGCTGGAGCTTCAGGGCGTTGATTGGATTGGGGTGGACGCGCAGGGTCGAGGTCTGATCGGCATTCAGAGCAACACGGTGGCGCTCTGGCCGGCGCAGGGAGCGTCTCCGATCTGGCAGCGCGCCCTTCCGGTCCCGAAGGACCTCAAGTTGATCGGCGCAGTGTCCTCCCAGTGGATCGCGATCGCGCCGGATTTTGGAGACAAGTATCAAAGCATATGGATCCTGGATCATGAGGGCAAGGTTCAGGCCACCTTGCGTGGACAGGAGGAGTTCGGGAGGATCTATAAACTTGAGTGGTCGTCTGACCATCTGGTCGCGCATCTTTCCGCCGGCTCCTCAAAGTGGCGAGTGTTTATTTTGTCGGTTCCGCAGGGGTATCGGGTGGCGGATCCACGCATCCTCTCCCCATATTCACTGACGGAGGTTCACTGGTGGCCTGATCTTAGGGTGGGCGTGATCAACAACCTGCTGGACAATCTGGAGATCTTCGGATTCAGCCAAAAGAACCTGGTGATACGCACCCTGCAGCGCGCGGAGGATATCCGTTTTGTGGATCTCCAGAGAATGCCGCAGAGCGCGCTGCTTCTAACGGGAGCGCAGGAGGTTCGAGTGAAGCGAAGGGTAGGCGGAGTGACATGGTGGTTCAAGCGGGGAGGATGGTTGCAGATCTTCGATCTTAGTCAGGAGCAAAAAATATGGGAGAGGTCGGTTCCCTTCTTTGTTTCCTGGGTGAAGTTGTCCCCTGATACCCGATGGATCATCCTGGGAGGCGTCGATGGGCGTGTAGAGGTCTGGGGCGTGCGGTGAGCTCAGGAAGGCCGGCGGGGCGGCCGGGAAAGGTTGCCCCGCCGGCTGCTTCGGTCGGTTTGCGCCTGGCGTTCACAGCGCCATGTGCGGGGCTTGATCAGGAACTCATCGCGGTCATCCACTCGAGGTCTTCCGGTTTGGGCCCTGGGCGGCCGCAAGGGCGCAAGGAAGGCCCACGGTTCATCGGTCCGCTCCTGAAACCTCATCGGCCCTCCCCACCCAGGCAGGTCGTCCAGAGACAGGGTATACTCCAACTGGACACCGGAGTTTCGAGATGAGCTCTTGCATTGAAATCGTCGGCGCCCCGCCGCAGGCTCTGGAAAAAGCGGCGGGTCTTGTGCCGAAAGCCTTTGAACTGCTGGGAGGTGATTGAAGATGAGCGTCCTGCAGGTTGAGCTGCCCCTTGAGGTATCCGAGGATGAAGCCCGACTGCTGCTCGCCATAAAGCTTTATGAAGTCGGCAAAGTGACCCTGGGACAGGCAGCCAAAATGGCTGGCCACTCGAAGCAGACCTTTATGGAGTTGCTGGGGCGCTACGGCGTTCCGGTGGTCGCCTACTCTCCGGAGGAGTTGAGGGAGGAGGTCCGGAGTGAAAGAGCCGGCCGTGACGGATAGCACATGTCTCATCATACTGGACCGTATCGGTCGACTGGATATCCTTCGCGAACTTTTCGAACCCGTTATGATTCCGCCTGGAGTTCGGGAAGAATTCGGCAAAGCTCCCGATTGGTTGACTGTGGTCGCACCCAGGAACACCGCGCTGATCCGGGTGCTGTCCACTATCGTGGATGAAGGGGAAGCGGAAGCCATCGCTCTGGCCAGCGAGCAGGATTGCCTGCTCATCCTGGATGATCGAAAAGCACGCCGTTGGGCAAAGTCTCTGGGGCTCAGGATGATCGGCACGGCTGGCTTGCTGGTTCGCGCAAAGCAGCAGGGGGTTTTGAGCGAAGTAAAGCCCGTGCTTGAAGCCATGAAGCGGAGCAATTTTTACATGCACCCAGATTTGGAGAAAGAAGTTCTCCGGCTGGCAGGTGAAGCGTGATGGAGCGACAGGAAGCCATCCAGGGCGTCCGTATCGTTTTAACGTCTTACACCGCTTCCTTCCGTGTCCCCTTATTCCATTTCGTTCCCATCGGCGGCGAGGCACCACAAGCCAAAGTCCTCTCAACCGATGAGCACTCCGGGCGGCGCTCCGGTCTGTGGTTCCGGCTCCTGAAGGCCTTCTTCGGGACTGTAAGGGAGATTCGCCTGGAGGCAGCCCAGATCGCTCCGCGGGAAAAAGTGATGCGGATATTCCCGAAGCCAGTAGATGGGGACCGGGACCAGCAGCTCGGGGAGCCTCCAGGTTTCGCCCCGTTCCCGCAGATCATATGCTGTAGAAACGAAAGCCTCAGGCAACACCTCGATGGAGATCATCCCCCGGCGTGCCGTGAACCGGGCGCGCATCTCTTCATCGGAAAGATCAATCGTGTAGCATCCCAGGATCCTTTGGATCTCCTGTAAAGCGGCCCGACCCTCCTGAAGCTCCTTCTGCCACTCCGGAGCGGCCACCACCCGCTCGTAGAGCCGGTGGGTGGCCTGGGCCAGGTCCGCATCCCTTGGGATCTCGGGGAGCTCCTCCAGAAGCTCCCGACTCCATAGGAGGATGTCCTGCCCGTAGATGCGCCGCGCGCCCTCCGACCAATCCCGGTAGATGACAACCGGGGCAGGCCCGCTCCCCCCCTGCCGGTTCACCCGCCCCATCCGTTGCACCAGGGCATCTACTGGCGCGATCTCCGTGATCAACGCGTCGTAGGAGATATCCAGGCTTACTTCCACCACCTGGGTGGCGATGAAGATCATGCCGGGCTCAGGCTGCCGGACTTCCTCCTCTTTTCGTGTCCGATCCAGGAGGGTGAATCGGGAATGAAGCAGAGAGCAGTGGGGCCATCGGTGCTCCTCCCGGAGCCGTCGGTAGAGGTGTTGGGCGTCCCGCACCGTGTTGGCCACGATCAGAACGGTTTTCCCTTCTCGCGCCAGATCGAGGGCGGCTTCAAGCCCGAGCTCCGTCAGCTTCCCCTCGCGAAGCTCGATGCGGTGGCGGCGCCGCTCCCAGAGGGCGGGCTCCGCCTCCACCGGCTTCTCCCGATCCAGACGAGGGAAGAGCCGGAGGAGGGAATCGGGAAGGGTGGCGCTGGCCAGGGCCAGGCGAGCGGGGGGTTCCTGCTCCAGGGCTTCGAGGAGCAGTCCCAGGGTATAGGGCTCGTAAGCGTGAACCTCGTCCAGGATCAACGTGGCACCCCGGGCGAGGCTTCGCCGCTCCTCCCAATGTCGCCCGTGAAGATGCGCCAGGAGATATTGATCTAACGTGGCGACGGTCACCGGCCTCGCGAAGACCGAGCCGAAAAGCCGGAGGTCCAGCGGATCCTCCTCCGATTCCCGACGGAGCATATAGCTGGCCCGGCCATGGGAGAGGCCCACCGGATCATCTCCGTAGATCTCGCGCAGGCGTCGCCACATCGCATTGGTAGTGGCCTGGGTAGGCAGGAGATAGAGGATCCGTTCCGCATCGCCGGCCCATAGCAATAGGGCTTCCGTCTTGCCTGTGCCGGTGGGAGCTCGGAGCACGAAGGTGTCCCGACTTGCCGCCGATCGGGCATCCCGCTGAAATTCGTTGAGCGTATGCCCTTTGTTCTTAAGGTATTGCTCTACGGCGGATGCCTTGACGCTTCGGAACAGCATGAAGGGTTGAGGGCTCTTCGCCGAAGCCAGCCAGTCGGCGAGATGGAGGACCGTCTTCACCCAGGCGAAATCCTCAGGGGGCAGGCGCTGCAGGATCCCCCGAAGCGTGCGGGTCTCGTTCCCGAAGCGCAAGGGATGATCCAGAAGGGCGACCGGCGACTGGCTGGCGAGAACCCTGGAGGCGTTTTCGAAGTCCTTCGTTGGGGGAAGCCCTTCCACATCGTGATGATGAAGGATCTCCCATAGCATGCGGAGGAGATCGGCGAGGGCGTCCCAGTCGTATTCAGGGAAGGTCTCATAGCCTTTATAGAGCTCTGGACCCAGCGGGGAATGGTGGGAGAGCACGGCGGCGGTGGCCTCATACCTGCGGAACCCTCCCTCCGGGTTTGTGAATCCCATCCCTTCGGCCGCGAGCACGAAGGGGAGGGAAGCCAGAGCATGTGGGTAGGCGGCGGCCTTCTTCTTACGGGCGATCTGCCGCAAGCGTTCCTGTTCCCGATCGGGCGCTCCACGTCTTTCGGCTTCCTGAGCCGCGCGAACGGCCTGCATATAGTCCTGAAAGCTTCGGGTTGCTTTCCCGATATCGTGCATGGCGCACGCCAGAAGCGCCTTGGATCGGAGGAAAGCGGGAAGCCGCATGCGCTCGGCGATCTCCGCTCCCAGCCGGGTGACTTCCTCTAAATGGGCGAGGAGGGGGACGTCCGGCTTGGCGAGGAGTTCAGCCATGTGAAGTTCCTCCCTTCCCATCGGAGCGCTGGCACCCCGGGCACTTCGAGCTCCAGACCTGTGGGGAGAAAAGTAAGCGGGGTAATGCGATCGGGGTGCCGGATGCCTTTCGCGTCCACCCGGAAGCGGAGGGGAAGCCTCTCCACAACAGGCGGCTCGAGGAGGGTGCCGGGCTTGAGGATCGGCCGTGCGCCGGGCGTTTCTCGGAGGTCCACCGGCAGGATTGTGCCTCGGAAGCGCGGCTCTCCCGGCGTGGCCTCTCCCCATCGGATCGATTCCATCAGCAGGAGCTCATCCTCGCGCCCGAGGGAGAGGGGATAAGCGGGATCCTGGAAAGCTTCCTCCAGCCTGCGCAGCAGGTCCTCCGGCCCTCCGTAGATCAGGGTGTATCGCACGAAGAAGAGCAGCTCGCGGAAATAGGGGGAGCGCTCGGCGATCTTGCCGGACTTGATCTTGAGCACGGTCCACATGTCGCGGGCGCGGCCGGGGGCGCGGTTGGGCTCCTCCTGTTTCCATTCTTCCATCCATACGGAGACTTTGAGCTCGCGCACCGGGCTGTCCGGCGCCCAGAGCTCTCGATCGGAAAGCCCCAGGGCCGCGCCCGCGATGCCCAGAAGCGTAGTAGGCGGCGGCATGGGAAGCGTCCGCTGGTAGTTGTGGTCCAGTGGCCGTCGGAAGGAGGCCACCGGCGCCCGAACGGTCACAAGGAGGATCCGCTCCATAGCGCGCTCACATCTTCCTGGGCTTTCTTCAAAGCGTTATGGACGGTGAGGACAGGCCCGTAGGGTTGAAGGGCTTGCCGGATCTCGTCTTCGTTCCCGAAGATGCCGGGCTCCATGCCGAAGATCACATGTTCCCGATAAGAGGCGAACTTTTCCAGCGCGTTCACCAGCGGGATCAGGTCCAGGATGTATTGACCATCCTCATAGCGGGCCGAGAGCGCCTCCAGGAAAACGGGGTGCTTGACGCGGAGCCGCGCGTAGGCGAGGAACTTCGGAGAGAGATCCGCCAGCATTCGCGCCGTGCGCCCACCGCCCCAGAGGAGGTTGAGCGCTTCGAGAAAACTCTGAAGTCGCCTGCGGCGTTCATCGGGGGGAAGAGCCCGTTCGGCGTTCTCCCCGAGCTCCAATGGCCGAAACATACCTACCCGATCCAGCTCAATGAGCACTGTGCCCTTGAAGAGGTTAGCGTAAATCTCCGTCTCGAACATGTTCCCGCCGGCGGCCATCGCTTGCCCGAAGCGTTCAAAGGAGCGGGTGCCCAGGTCCCGGTCGCCCTGGAAGGGAAAGAGCCCCACTGCTGCCGACACGCGCACCGGGGAGGTCCGCCGTCGTCCGCCGGAGGGGTCCAGGTAGCCGAACAGATCCTCGTCGATGAACTCCCATGGGCGCACGGGTGGGGTGACCTCCTGTCCGCTGACCTGGGCGAAGGGCTCGGAGAGCGGATACCCCAACTCCTCCAGCCGGTCCCGAAGCATGCGCCGGATCGCCTGACCGGAGATATAGGGAATGGTGCTTCCGTCCGGAAGGGTGATCTTCTTGGTGACCACCACATTCCCTTCGGTGTGGGAAGCGTTGACGTTGGCCGCCGAAACTTTGGCCAGATATCCGATGACGATGGCTTTGCTCATGGTTAAGCCTCCTCAATCTGGGCTTGTTCCGGCTGGGGTGCGTTCTTGCGCAGGAATGCGTTCATCGCGTAGATGGAGAGGAGCGTTTTCACCCGCACCCATGGGACGCCGGCGATGCGCTCGCCTTTTTCGATGCGCAGGATCGCCTCCGGGATTGTGATTTCGAGTCGAAACTGGGCGTCGTTCAGCACCCGGTAGAAGTCTTCCGGGTTTTTGGCGTTGCGTAGAGCGTAGAGAAGCCCCATCTCGTTGCGCGCCTGGGCTGCCGTGCCCAGGGAATGCCCGAAGCCTGCCAGGACGCGCTGGAATTGTTCGTCCATGCCAAACACCTCCTTCAGGTATTGGTTGAGGATCTCGATAGTCCCCCACACCAGCGGCCGGGGGTTTTTCTCTCGGGCCCGCGCTTCAAAAAGGAATTGCTCGATGAACGGCGAGGGATCGTTGAACTCCAGCACGGCCCACGCGATGCGGTCTCGCCAGATGGTCTCCTGATTCTGTCCTTGTTGCGCCTCGAATTGTCGGAAGATTTCCACCAGCCGCTGATGGGGATTTACCCGCTCTATGTCAAGATTCTGCAACCCTTCGATCCAAGTCTCATAAACTCGATAGAGCCGCTGCAACTGGGAGAATTCCCGCAGCGCTTTCATGCTGAAAGCCTGTCCTGATGTGCCCATCACCGCGTAAAGCGTAAGGGGAGCAGGGGGAGGGACATCCGTAGCCCCCAAAAGCGAGGCCAGCAGCTGTCGGGCTTCATCAGAGAGCTGATCGGATCGGCGCACGTGGGAGAAAAGGACCAGGAGAAGGCCCCACGTGGTTTCGTGGAGATAGGGGCCTGAGAAAGCAACGGGCGCCGTCCCGCTGCGCCCGCCCTCCAGGCGAAGGGGGCCCAGGACTTCCTCATGCAAGCGTTTCAGCTCTTGCAGATCAGAATGAAAAACGAAAAAGTGTATGCAGTCTTTATGAGCCTTCCACAACCATCCCAGGTATCCGGCCAACCCAGCCAGGGCGCAGCGGGCGCACAGCCGCAATCCGCGCTTGGTGCCGGGGTAGAAGGTGCCGAACTTCTGCGGGTCGACCACGAATGGATACATCCACATCGCGGCGTCGGTCAGGGGAGCGGCCTCTCCGCACAGGTCGCAGATGTCCGGTTTTTTGGTGAGCTTCAGGTTGAGCTCAAACTTAGGGGGTTCGGTGAAGAGCGTTTCCTCTTCCCCGTTGATTTTCACTGTGGTTTTGTTGGCTCGCCCCGAGACCTTGATGAACAGGTTGGTCGGATAGACCCAGTTCACTTTGTCGTACTCACGAATTCGGCCACTGGCCCGGTCGTAATATTGGCCACGATTTCCGCTCGGCTGAAGGAGTTGGCCCTGGAGCCAGCTCAGCACGTCCTTGACCGGATGCTCCCCCTCTCCGAAGTGTCGCAGAAGCACCACAAGCCCGGTGTCCACCCAGAAGTTGCCGGTGGGACGATCCCAGGACAGGTTGATGGTGGATGAGGCGCGAGTTGTGCCGCTGCTTGGCTTGCCCTTTCGCTTGGTTGGCTTGATCGGCATCCGATCCCCCTCCCGCGGGGATTTTTGAGCCCGCTCTGCTAGCGAGGCATCCGCGCCGCTTGTTTTTTTACTCGAAAGGAGCCCGGGCCGCATCGGGGATAGACCGGAATGGATTCCGGGGCCGGCCGGATAGGGCTCAGGGCCTCTCGAAGGGGATCACCTCCCGTTCGATCCAGTCCTCTTCCTCGGCGAGTTGCTCGAGGGTGCGGTTCTGGCTCCGTGCCTCCTCCAGGACCTGGAGATAGGGCCGGATCAGATCCCACTGCGGCCCCGGCCGATAACCCTCTTCGGTTCCCTGAATGAGCCGCGCTTTCCACAGCGGCGTGAGGTGATCCCGCCGCAGGGTCTCGGATGAATCCAGGCCCCGGCTCAGATCCCAGTATTCGTTTCGAAGGCGGGCGTAAAGGTCTTCCAGGGGAAGGGGGCCGTGTGCCGTCAGAACCTCGAGGATGGCCCGGCGCAGCCGTCCCAGGCCCAGGGGGAGGATGGGCAGATCCACCCAGTAGCCGTCCTCGGCGGTGAAGCGGAGGCATTTCTCCGCCCGCTCATCGGCGGCCTGGACGTAGTAAAGACGGGCCACATCTCCGGAGAGGACGGCGGCCAGCTCCAGGGCGAAGTTCATGACGTTGTTGCCGCCAGTCAGGTTGACCCAGATCTCCTTCCCCTGGCCTCCGGTTCCGGCCAGGGCGGCCACCACGCGGGCGACGCGCGTATAGGTCGTGCCGATGTCCCGGCGGTCCACCTCGCACCAGAACACCACGCCCTCCCGGCACCCGCCGGCGATGGCCGGCCACTCCCGGCGCAGGTGCGCGCGCAGCACCTCTTTCATCGGCCCGCCTTTCTGCAGCGGTCCCTGCGCGACGCGGCCGGGCGGGTTCTCGATGTAATCGAAGGAGGGGAGGTCGCCTTGGAGGATCTCGCGGGTGGTGAAGAGCACGAGGGCCTGCACATCTCCTGCTCTCTGACCCGTCTGGCGCAGGGCGGCCTCGCCGGATCCGGCGAAGAAGGCCTGATCCTCGGGTTCCCATCGCGAGTAGCGGTGGGCCAGGTAGGTCAGCGGCCCGATCACCGTGCCCGGGGAACGCCCCAGGCCCATCAGGTGGTAAACCCCCATGGTCTACCCTCCCCGACGGTGGACATACCGCTCGATATACCGACGGGCGGCCTCCAGCTGGCCCTCGGTTGTAGCGGTGGTGAGGAGCCAACACAAGCAAGAGATGTGATCAGTAATATTGTCTCCATCCTCCATAATGATTCCGATACACACCATGCTCTATAGCTCTTTCGTATGATTTATCGCTGTGTCGAGCCAGCTCGCACACATATATCTTGCCATTCTCCTCAAAGTAGAACACACGCTCATCGCGATGTCCTTTTGGAAAGACTAAGCAATCGGAATTCTGCACTCGATCTGATCCACTAATGCGGAGTTCTTTCATCCGTAACTTACGCAAGGCGCGATTGAAAAGGGCTTTTACATCCAGCGCTGCCTTCTCATAGGTCCGCCAGGCAACCTCGGAAAGCCACAAGGGAGTTTCCTGAGCCTGCTCCAGACGTGTCTTATAGGCTTCATAGAAGGCTTCCCCTGTAGGCGAGAGAAAGGTGAAGTCCTCCTCTTCGACCAGAAGGAGATGTATCTCTTCGGATCTGGGCAGCTCTCGCAATCGTTTCTCTACATCAGCAGTCCAGCGCAGGTCCTCATTCAGCCATTCAAAAAACTCTTCGTACTCCGCCATCAGAGAGTAATCCCAGCCAATCGGGGTGGGAGGCATCTGGATAATGTCCCGGAAGGCTTCGTGAATGTAGTAAACGGGGACATCAAACAACAGGCCCACTACGGTGGCGTAGGCGATTTCGGCCTTAAAGCCGCCTGTAGCGTTAATGAGGACCTCGCGCTGGGCTTGCCGCTCCCGTCGAATGCGCTCGATCAAGGTGGCGACAAGTGATCGCAAGCCTCGCATTTTGAATCGGCTTTCCGCATAGGTGAGGTCAGGAATCTCACAGACTTCTGCCAAGTATCCCTGTTTCTGGTAATGCTGCTCCAGTGCTTCAGCGCAAAACCTCCCTTCATGTGTTTCGGAATGGAGAAAAATAATTTTATCTCCTTCTTGTAGAATCCGAGAAAGGGAGTTCGTTTCTGCGCTCGCCTGTTCTGGAGGGGTGCGGCGAAGGTAGTTGGCGATCTCCTGGATGTTCGGCCCCTGCTTCCCCAGGTCCCGCCGAGCGTTCGTGAGGAGCGAGGTGCCTACAGTAACAAGAATGGTGCGCATACGGCCTCCTTCGTTCTCGGCATCTTCTCTTTACGCCTCCCAGAGCCCATAGCCGGCCACGGTCTTTGCTCCCACGCCCATTTCCGTCAGGGCCTTTGTGAGCCACTCCCGGGCCTTTTCCGCTAGGTGCTCCTCACGAGAGGCCACGGCAAAGAGAAATTCGCTTCCCGGACCGATCGTGAGAAAGAAGACCGGCACAGGATTGTGATAGTCCGCCGGCGGCTCGGTGCCCCGGTAATAGGGAGCATAGTGAGGGTTCATCACGTCGAGTTCGAGCCGGAGGTTGGCAGGGTTCGCAGGGATGGCATCGAAAAAGATGACTTTGCCGGCCTGGGCTTCGGGAGAGCTTTTACCGAAGATGTTTGCAAAAAGGGAATCGCTTTCATTTTTACCCTCCACGAGCTCTGCATACGCTCGGGTCAATCCTTTGAGGGCACTGCCCGGGAGGATGGGAAACCCATACACCCGATGCAGGCGGATGCTGGTCTCCAGCACGCTCTCGGCGCCCAGGCCGACGATGACGCGGCTGGCGGCCCGAAGCGTCATGGGCTTTACTTCCCATCCCGCGTTTCGGTAGGCTCCCAATATCGCCTCCAGCCGCGTTTTGCAGGCACGCAAAATAGACACAACATCATCTGTGAAGGTGAGCACCTTTTTCCCATTCTTTGAAGGGATAAACCTTTCCTTGGAGCGTTTTGTGGGCTCCCAGGTTTCCTTGTCGCAGAGCAGGAGTCGATCTATCCTCACGCCATAGTTCTGAGGTTCTCCCTCTACTTTTTCCAGTATCTCTCGCGTATCCTCTGGGAGGGGATACGTTTCCCGTCTTTCTTGTGAAGGGCGCTGCCGTTGAGGAGGGCGAGACATGGTTCATACCTCCTCCGCAGGTAGTTCGGCTTCGGCGAAGCGCTTGAGCCAGTTCAAAAAGGCCAGGGCCTCCGTGGTCGCCCGGCGGTACGCGGCGCTGTCGTTACGAAGCACCCATTGGAGCAGGTCGTCGTTACCGGAACTCGTGCCTGGGGCCACTTGATCCAGGACCCATTTTGAGAGGTGGCGAAAAAGCACGGTATGCTCATCAGCCGGATCGTTCTTGCCTTTCGCCTTGAGAAACGCCAGGGTCTGCCCCAGGCCGTTGGTAAGAACCAGCATCGGGACCTTACGGGCCAGGGAACCGTACTTCTTCTTGAACTCCTGAGGTTTGCTTGTCACCTCCTGCACGCACGCCCATGCCCGCTGGGCTCGCTCCTGTTCCAGCGTCCTTTGGAGAGACTTTGCGCTCATGACCGACCTCCCGGTTGGGTTGCACTGGTTCCTTGAGGCTGGTCTTGTGCTTTCGCCACACGCACCTTGACGATCCCCCGCCCCACGGTGGCGTCGCCACCGAGCTGGAGGCGCTTGCCGTCTACGGCGTTTTGGACGAAGCGCAGGACGGCCGCCGCATCCTGCAGGTCCGACGGCGGATTCTGAGCCCGGGGCCTCGAGGCAAACATCGTCGCGTAGAGAAGCGTCTCGGAGGGCAGGTGCTCTTCGGTCCAGAGGGCGCCTGGTTCCACGGTCTTTTTGGTGTCATCAATCCGCACCCGGGCAATGACTTCCGTAGAGAGCTGGACGAAATCCCGAAAGGCATTTTCGGGCAGGATGACGAGGCGTTTTTCCAGCGTGTCTCGCCAGTAGGCATATTCCTTCCCTACGGGCAAAGCGTTGTCTTTGAGCCAATTAGCAATCTCCTTCACCTTATTGTCCGTTTGCGCTGTAAAGGCAAACTCCTCCAGGACCACCTTTCCGTTGGCTTTCAGGGTGCTTCCGTCCGCGACAAAGGCGCTTCCGTCGTCCGTCGGTCCGATGGGATTCCAGTCCACCGAAAGTCCTGCCATCAAAGCTTCCCGTTTGAAGCGAGCCAGGACATTCTGGCTGGTGATCCAGGCAAAGACACCCATGAGGGACCGCACGGGAAAGAGCAGGATGCGGGCATCGCCGACGGAAAGGGCACCGGCATGGTCGGAGGCCCGTCGGGTGTCAGGACCAAAAACAATCTCCACCTTTTGGGGGTCGCCACTGACCACATCCCGCAGGCATCCTTTGAGTCCGGAAGCCTGGATCATGGGATAGCCCGTCGTGCGCTCCCGCTGGATGGGCAGGTCCACGATGCCCAGACTCGTGCCGCTTCCTGCATGGAGCGGGGTCTCTGTGTAGAGGAAAAGTATCGCTGCTCGGTCAAACATAGCGCCCTCCTTTATGCATAGTTCCATTCGCCGATGAGGCAGGTGCCAAAGCCGATCTGGCCGTAATCCCCTTCGTTGGGAGGGGTCTCCGTGAACGGCTTCCTGGCCCAGGAAGCGGCGCCGTCGTGCTCGAAGAAATACACGCTGCCGGCCGGCACAAACCGCCGCATGGGCTTTTGGAAAGCTCCCTTTCGCCGCCCGTCATCCACATACGCCCCGCCGATCGCCTGATAGCGGGGGATGATGGCCGAAACCAGCCGAACGGAGCCGCTAAAGAACTGCCCCCAGTTTCCATTCTGCGGCTGCCAGCCGCCGGAAAACCATGCGGGTGTGAGCAGCACCACCTTGAAGCGGCGTGGCAAGGGATTCGGCGGGGTCAGGAGGGAGCCCACTGCAGGATCCTGCACCTGGTAATAGGCCGCGCGGGCTTCTCCACCGAGCTGGAGGAAGCCCCTTTTCCCTCCCAGGTCGGTCTCAGAGATGCCCTCTACATCTACCCAGAATGCTACATCCTCCTTGAGCCGGAGGAATTCCGCCAGGTAGAGATACGACTCGCGCACGGTGCGCCGCGCCCGCTCCATCGCAATGCCGAAGCGATGTTCCCGCTCGACAAAGCAGTCTTCTGGTAAAACTGTTTGCGGAGGCTGTCCCTCTCGGTACCTTTCGAGCGCCTGCTCGCTGATCCAGCCCCGCGCTTCTTCTAGGTGTTCCATCGTTTTGAGCCACGGCATCTTCAGATCATCCGGCAGGTTGGATCGCCAGGGTGGATCCTTAAGTGGTTGCAAAAGCGTGTACGAATCTCCCAGGCGCACTATATCCGCCGGCAAGGGAAAGTAGCGCACCCACCGGCCGTTCTCCTGCCGGGCCAGGAACGGTCCCCATAAACGAAGCTGTCCGTAGCTTCCTTGCGGAGAACCGATGAGGTTCCGCAGCTGCTGGGCTGCCGGCGTCGTGCCCTGGACGTAGTCCGCAGGGCTGACGCCACTGGAAAAGAGTATCCGTGCCCGGATGGCGCCCTGGAGGGTGAACGGTGTTGGCGGAAAGAGGCTTCGGGCCCGGATGTCCGTGCCCGCCGAGAAGGGCTTCCCGTCCCGGAAAAGCAGCACATCATGCGGTTGTATCATCAGGCCAAAGCTCATATCTCCCCTCCCCTGGCGATGAAACTACATACCAGAAGCCAGCGACTCATCTCAGTGAAGCCTTTAGGCGGTTCTTTGTCGGGTTTGCAGGGATCCGGATCCAGCCGAGGCTGTCCCATTGCCTGAGCCCAATTTACAAGCTTTTTCGAAAGATCTTCGGCCTGTTTCTCCCTCTCTTCCTCTGAGAGTTTTTGGCTTGTCTGTCGCTTGAGCAGGCGCTTGAGCTCGGCGCGTTGGGCTGCGGCGGGGAGCTCCTCCAGGGCCACTGCTTCCGCCTCGACCGTATAGGGCCACTTGCCGCTGATCTGTTCTTTCTCAAACCGCCGGACCAGCTCGATGAGCAGGTCTACCGCATCGGGCGTCTTGTCGTAGCTCCATTTCGTGCCCACTGTTACGGTCTCACCAGAGCGCTTGAGGACTTCCACGGCCAGGGCATTGCGGCCGTAGCGGCGCTTGGCGGCATGCTCGGCCCGGCGCACGGCCTGCAAGACCAAGTCCAGCGGCTGGAGGTGATGCGCAAAAACCATCCCAATGGAAGCCGTAGCTTTCGGTCCCATGGTGAGGAAGATCTCATCGTCCCATTCCACATAGCCGGTCACGGAATCCCCGAGGCAGACCTGCGGGTTGCCGTTTACGAACCGAACGTGCCCGCTGAAGGCAGCCCGCAGTTCTCGGGCTACCGCCAGCGCATCTTCCAGCGGTACCAGAGCTAAGACGTCGTCCCCGCCGGCATAAATGAGGCGTCCGGGGTAACGCTTTTCGACAATATGGGGTACCAGCCTCAGAGCAAAGCGCCCTAACGCTTGGGAAATGGCCGCATGCACGGCCGGCGTGATGAGGCGCTTCATTTGAAGAAGGGATTGCCAGGCGTTGTCCTTCTCCAGCTGACGTCGTACATCGGGATGCAGGATATCGCTGAAGGTGGCCAGCTCTTTGTGCGTGCCGCTCAGCCAGTGCCCCATGTGGTCGCCGTCCATGTAGAGAAGGGCGTAATACTTGCTGGGCTTTGCACCTACCGCTTGGTAAAGCCCGCGAAGCGCTTCTGTGGCCTTTTGAATCGTCCCTTTGCTCGCTGTCGCCCCGGCTTCCTTTAGGCGTTCCTCGGTCCACGACTCGATAAGGAGCCATTCTCCATCTATTTCTAACAGCTTTCCCGCCAGCTGGGCTTCTGGCCCACTGAGGCTCTGCTTCCGGTCTTCGAGGTACGGCACAGCTCTCTCAGCGACCGTCGTGGGGATGAGACTAGAAACTACGCTGAGAAAGTCCTGCAGAGCTTTCTGAACTTCTTGGTTACCATTCCCCAAAGCCTCGAGCACGCGCTTTTTGAAGGGGGCGGCTGCGATCTCGCTGGTCGAGGGGAAGCCACCCCGAAGCCCGAACTCTCTTTCCAGCACCTCCCGCTGAACGAAGCGCTTCACCGTACATACAGCACAAAGGCGCTCTTTGCCGTCAGGTTTGATATCGTAGCGCTTCTGGCTTTGGAGCCGTTCTGCTACTTGAGCCCAGAACTCTCGGCTATCCCGATTTCCAGAACGCAAGGCCGTTCGCTGACCGCACTGGGTGCATTTGTCGCCAGTCTCCTCTGCCTGCTTGAAGTTCCGGAGGTTTTTGCGGGCGTTGAAAGCCCGATCGGCCAGGTCGTAGAGGAGGCTCCACACTGTGCCCCAGTTGGGGTTGCCTTTCTGCGTCAGGGTTTCATAAATGCGTCGGAATTCCCAATCTTCACCCTGCGGCGGCTGACAAAGCCGTTCGTAAAGCTCTTTCCCAGCCTCTGCAAGCTCTTTCCCAGCCTCTGCCTGCGCTGTCCCGTGCGGCTGGTCGGTGCCTGGCCAGGGGAGGACCACCCAGTAGATTTCCAGAAGGCCTTGAATTTGACTCTCCCAGAGGTCCTCCGTTTTCTTATCGGCAGGCAGGATGGGCGAGATCGAGTTCGTAAGGGCGTTATAAACTTGCTGCGCCAAGCGTTTCCATTCTTTCTGGACGGCTTCTTCTGCTTCCCTGGCCGCTTGGGAAGCCTCCTCCGCAGGCAGAAGGGCCAGGAAGCGGTTGGGGAAGGTGGGGCGGCCGAGGTCGGTTGATACAGGTTGACAGGGCAACCCATACGTTTTGTTCAGCCACCAGTCGCACAAGGGCTGGCCACGAAGCGAGGGGAAGACGATCACATCCGGTCCGAACTTGTCCGCCAGCCGCTCCATCGCCTTCCAGGAGAGGTAAGAGAGGATCCAGCTGCCCATCCAGAAGTCCTGCGTGCGCCGCGCCGCTGCAATGAACTCTTGCACGGGGCCGATCGAGAAAACCAAGAACGCCGGCTGGGGCAGGGCATCCGCAATCGCTGCCGAAATCGAGAGATGCTGCTCCAGTGGATGATCCGGCTGGCGGGTATCTGCCGGCAGAAGAGGCACCCAGCCCTTGAGGCTTGTCCGCCGGGCCAGCTCTTCATACAAAAGGCGCCAGATACGGAAGTACAGGCGTTTCTCTTTGTCAGGCTGTTCGGTCAACTGATTCACCCATAGCCGGAGGATGTTCTGACCAGCTTCCTCCTGAACCTCTTCGTCCAGCGACTGAAGATTTTGGGCAGGTATTTGCACAGGCTGCGGTGGTGCGTCTGCTGCGAGAGGATGCGTGAGTGTGGGAACTACTTGGTCCCAGTGAGCTGTTGTTCCCGCTGGGAAATTCACCTGGTCGGCGGCCGAGGCGATATGGTCGGCTTTCGTCGCCCGGTCCTTTTCGTTGGCATTGGCTGGACGCCCCAGAGCAATGCGCTGCAGAGCTTCGGCCAGCTGCTCGTGGGGCGTGTGACGCACTGACCGCAATACCAGTGCCTTCCCTGGCGGGTCGTGCAGAAAGGCGACGATTTTTCGCGTCCAGCGGGTTACCATCCCGTTACCTCCAGGCATGGGCCGATATTCCTCCGAACTTCTTGGATAAAGTCATCGATCAAGGAGAGATCCGGAGCATTCACATACGTGGGGGGGCCTTGTCGCTTCAGCTTTAGCTTTTCTCCGGCCTCCAAAAGCTGGGCCTGGAAGAGTGTCAAGACTAAGACATATTTTCCATCGGCCAAACGGGTCACACGAATGAAGAGAGGAGAAGCCCGGCGATCATGCTCACTCCCCTCTAAGGTCCCAGTTGCTTTTGTGCGCGCCTGGTCTTTTTTCATTCCTTGCTGAATGTATTGCTTGTAAAGCGAAGAAAAGAAGAATACAATGGGCAACCCGAACGCTGCTCGCTTAACAGATTGCATCAGAGGTTGCCCTTGGACAGCATTCTTGACATTTTGGTAATCCGGCTCACGCCGATTCCGGAACTGTTGCATCCGCTGGCCTATAGCGTCCAGCGCCGCTTCCCAGGAAGTGAATTTCTTGTCTACGACCCATATCTTGCATGCATTTGGATGGAGCACATCAAAACGCGAAGGGCAATCAACGGAGGCACTCCCGCCTACGCTTTTCCTCAGCCTGCTTAACCCTTCTTGCAGTTCTGTTTGAAGCTGTTCCGGAGTACTCGCCCGAATTTCCAAAGAGGGAAGCGCTGGGTTTGGTACATTCCCATGCACCCGTGTCACCTGGAGGCTTCCGGCACCCCGTCGAGAACGGGCTCCGAGACCACCCAGGTGGGTCAAAAGCCATAGGGCTGCGTAAGCTTGCTCAAAAGCATAATCAGCATCGGCTCCTAGCCTCAGCGTGAACTCAAGTTCGAAGGTTGTTCCTCCCCGAATCGCATATCGTTCTGGTTCATTACCAGTCTGTCTGGCCGAGAAAAAGAGATAGGCAATGCCTGGCCGGCGATAATTACGTAAGGTATTATCCCATTGGGCCAATTGGGAGAATGAAATAGTTTTAGCAGAATGGGATTTAATCCGCACCACGACGGGAGAGGCGCCAGTATCAGTGCTTCCGAAAACAGCTGACTCAGCCTTCCGGAGGGCATCCAGATCTTTGTCTCCGATCACCCCACCCAGAAGGGCCCGGAGCCAGAAGCGGAGTGCGCCCCGGATAGAAGCGGCACGCAGTTCTGGCTCCCCCCGCGGATCGGCGCCGCCCAGGAACAGCGGTGTGACGGTTTCAAGGGTCACCTTGATCGCCTTCATGGACAATCCCTCATCACGGATTCCGGACATCCCAAGCCTCAGCGCTCTAAACAAGCCGCATGGGTGCTCCGGCTCGAGCGGGGTAGTGTGAGATGGACTTCGGGCCATCTCCTGACGCGATGGCGATCATCCCGAAGCCGCTGGCGGTGTGTTCGCCGAGGCCGGCCTCGTAGGCCAGGCGCAGCAGCCGCGGATCCCCCTCCAGCGTCAGCCGCAGCATCCACCCCCGAATGTCGGTGTCGTGGATGCGCACGAGCTTGGAACGATAGGGCGGTTGCGGTCGGATGACGACCTCCCCCCGGATCTCCTGCCCGTAAAAAGCCGCCGCCTTCCGCCGCAGGTTCTCCGCTAACGCCGACGCGAAGCCCGGCTCCTCCGGCGAAAGATACCGCTTGACCAGCCGCCCGTCCGCCCGCCGCTCGCCTGTGGAGACCGTGATGGGCGACAGGGTGACGCAGGTCATCGACCCCTCCAGCGCAGGCGCCGGGACCACCTCAATGCGCTCCACCTGCACCGGATGCGGCCCCAGCGCCACCTCCGGCTCCAGCAGCAGCCCCAGGGCCAGCGCCTCGACCACCGCTTCGATCGGCGAGGAGACCCACCAGGTGACCGCCCCCTCCGCCCATAGCCCGCTCCCATCCGGCCGCAGGCCATGCAACCACGAGTAGGTAAGGGGCTTGTAGGCGCGTCCCTCCGGGCCCTGCCACCCCTCCTCGTGAAGCCGATGGGCCACCTGAGGCAACCCCCGCCGCATCGCCGTATACGCCAGGCCCCGCAACCACTCCGGATAGCCCCAGGGCAACCGGCCCGGACGCACGAAGCGCAGCGCGATCTTAAGGCGCATCGCTCCCCCTCCCTTCCGACGCCCCCCGCCGGGCACGCGCGGCCTCCCGCACGGCCTGCAGGGAGATGATCTCCGCCACCTCGAATCGGGGCGGAACAGCCTCCGGAACCGGCCGCATCCGGATAATTGATGGGAAATAGCCCATGCGGCCGTGAAGCTCCGCCAGCAGCACCCCGGCGCTGTAGTTCAACGAGGGCAACAGGATCAGGATGGGTCGGGTCTGCCACTCCTCGGGGGAGAACCCCACCCGATCCACCATGGACACCACTTGCGGGACCAGGGGACGGGCCGGATCGATCTGGGCGTCGATGGCGATGACCTGTTCCACCGGCTGCCCCGCAAGGGCCTCGATCTGCCGCTGCTGTTCCGGTGTGAGTGGGTGCGCAAAGTTTAAAACGACCATGCCGCCTCCTTTGCCCCCAAATGTAGCCGAGCCCGGGAGGCCGGACATCGGGGAAAGACCGGACGCGCATCCGGAGACGACCGGATGCAGGGGCTGGCCGTTCTTCTACGATTAGAAGCCAGGAGGGGCCCCGCTGACCCTGGGGGGCATCAGAGCGGAGCCCCACGGGGAGGGCGGTTTCCGGTCCCGACCCTCATCGGGTTGTGGAAAGGTCCATGAGCGGCGCAAAGGGGCGGAACCATTCCCGCAGATCCCGATAGGAGAGACGATGGTCAGGGGACAGACCCCACGTCTCGCGGCAGAGCGCCTTGATCGCTTCGAGGTGGGAGTCCACGGTCTTGGGCGACAGGCCCAGGGCCTCCGCGACCTGCGCCAGCCGTTCGCAGCGCACGACCTCCGCCAGCACGCGGCGCTGGGCCGCCGTCAGCCGTTCCCAGACCTGCCGGCAACGCCCGATCCGATCCGCCGGCGACTCGATCTGCCCCAGCTGCAGGGAGGTCAGCTGTCGGAAGGCGGGGAAGTCCGCCCCCCAGCGGGGGAAGGGCACCTCGATCAGGCGCACGCCATCCTCAGGCCGCGCGTGCATCCGTTGGCCGTCCCGCGCCACCTCCAGGAAGGCGCGAGGGGTATACAGGTGCCACACCCGGTCCGCGTAATCCAGATGCACCACCGCGGTGAGGAAGAGCATCAGGGCGAGCAGGCGTCGTCCCCCTGCCAGCACGACATGGAGGGGACGGCCCTGCGCCTTCTCCGCTTGAAGGATCTCCATCATCTGCATCCGGACCACATCGGCGGCGTGCTCATCGGTGATATCCGGCATGGGGCCCCGGAGATCCTTCAGCATGACCCGACGCAGGCGGATGGGGCGGCGGGCATGGGCGTAGAAGCCGTTGGGGAACTCGCGATCCAGGCGTTCCAGGGCGTGACGGGTTCGGGGATCCTGGGGAGCGAGGTGCAACACCACCACCTCAACGATCTGCTCGCCGCGGCCCAGCAAGGCGTCCAGGGCAAAGGTGATCACCTGCGGCTGCCCACCCAGCGTGGCGATCATCGTGCTGGCCGGTCTGTGTTCCATGGCCCACCTCCCGCAGACCGAATCTCCCGGGATACGGAGGATCCCGATGGAGCTGTTCCCCGCTGTGCTGATCGGAGGGCCGCCGAACTCTGGTAAATCCGTTCTAACATATAGTCTATCACAGTCCTTGCGGAAGCGTGGCGTGGCCCATTATGTGTTGCGGGCGGCGCCGGATGGGGAGGGGGATTGGTTTCACGAGGCGGAGCCCCGGCTGGCCCGGCAGCTCCGGATCAAGGGGGCCTTCGATGAACGCTGGGTGGATCGGATCGTCCAGGACATCCGGCGTCGCCACCTGCCGCTGCTGGTGGATGTGGGGGGGATGCCGACCCCGGAGCAAGAGCGGATCCTGGGCGTGGTCACCCACGCGATCCTCCTCATCCGGGATCCCGCGGCCCGCCCGGTCTGGCAGGAGCGCGTCCGGCGTTACGGCCTGCATTTGATCGCGGATCTGGATTCCCGCCTGGAAGGCTCCTCGGAGATCCTGGAGGAGACACCGGTGTTGCGCGGGGTGATCACCGGCCTGGAGCGGGGTCGCATGGCGGAGGGGCCGGTCTTCGAGGCGCTGGCCGAGCGGATCGCGGCCCTCTTCCGCTACGACCCGGAGGAGCTGCGCCGCTATCATCTGGCGATGGCCCCCGACGTCGACTGGGTGATCGACCTGGACGAGCTGGCCCGCATGCTGGAGGTCCGTCGGGAAGGGGAGGCCCCGCGCTGGGCCCCGGAGGATCTGCCCCGGATGCTGGATTTCCTCCCCGAGGGCAAGCCCCTGGCCCTTTACGGCCGCGGCCCCGCCTGGCTCTACGCAGCCCTCGCCGTTCACGCCCTCCCGGCCCCGTTCTTCCAGTTCGACGTCCGGCTGGGCTGGGTGGAACCCCCGCGCTTCCGATGGGCGACGGAGGGCGAGGAACGGACAGCGGACCGTTCATCTCCGCTGGCGTTCACGGTCGAGCGCGCGCCCGGGGGATGGCGGCTCCGGGCCGTCCTCCGCCATCCCTATGTGGAGCGGGAGGAAACAGAGGGCCTGTTGTTGCCCTCGATCCCGGAGGAAGGGCTCCTCATCCTGAACGGGAAGCTGCCCCTCTGGCTGTTCACCGCCCTGGCCCGCGCCTGCGCCGGCCGACCGGCCCTTGCGGTCTTTGAGCCCCGGGGGAATCAGGCGGTGGTCATCGCCTCCCGGGACCCCGCGTTCCCGGTCGGGACGGTGTGGAGGGTCGAGGATCCCGGGCCTCCGAGGTGAGATCGTGCCGGATCATCCAGTCGATCCGGGACATGGGGCTCCGGCCTGCGGCTACACCGGATGTCCACAACGCGGGCAGCGGGTCGCTTCCGGTTCCAGCTCCGCCCCACAGGTTTCGCACACATACGTGAAGGCGGCCCCGCAGACCGGACAGGCGCGGGCGTCCTCGGCCACCGCCGATCCGCATTCCGGGCACAGGGCCTGCCCGCAGGCCGGGCAGGCGTCGGCCTCTTCCGGGAGCTCCGCCCCGCAACGGGGGCAGCGTCCCGAAAGGTCCAGGCCGCAGGAGGGGCAACGTTCGGTCCTTTCGGAGACGCGGGCGTTGCAGCGCGGGCAGACGAAGGCGAGCTCGGCCCCGCAGATCGGACACGCGGAAGCTCCGAGGGGGATGATCGCCTGGCAATCGGGGCAGCGCGCGCCGGTTTCCGCCCCGCACCGCGGGCAGATGAGCTCATCCGGCCAGAGCCGGGCACGGCACCGGGGGCAGAGCCACTGGCCGCAGGACGGGCACGGCCCCTCCGATGGGCGAAAGAGCGCCCGGCAGTTGGGGCAAACCGTCAGGGCGGCGGTTTCGGAAGGGCGGAGGGAAGCCGGACGGTCCTCCACGGGAGGAGGCGCGGGGATCGGGGCTCCGCACGATGGACAGCGCTCCGGCGCGCCGAAGAGGGGCTTCTCGCAGGACGGGCAACGCCGGGGGAAAACCCGCCCGCAGTCCGGGCATTCCGACGCCGTGCTCAGCAGAACGGCCCCGCAACCCGGGCAGGCGAAGGCCAGCTCGAAGCCGCACCATCGGCATCGCGTCTCCGCCGTGAGGGGCTCTTCGGGTCCGGGCTCCCCGCACATCGGGCACCAGATCGCGCCGCACGCGGGGCACAGACCCGACTCCGGCGCCACGGGCTGGCCGCAGCGCGGGCAGGTGGGCTCCCCGGCCGGCGCGCCGCAGACG
>VAPR01000345.1_pt1 | contig 31754 bp, 28 predicted proteins | sample 3380701 | NCBI WGS metagenome assembly VAPR01 (sample SAMN11536904, study PRJNA540576) | hot springs metagenome | isolation source: hot spring wet sediment | place: Spain: Lobios | collected 2014-01 | reverse complement strand
GTCGACAGTCGAATCGGGCTACGGAGGACTCTACCGTCCATCCTCCGGTTGCAGTTCTAATGCAACGCCCAACTATCTAGCCGGACCTCCAAATGAATGTGGAAGATCCGGAAAGCCGTGCCCTAGTCAAATGCCGATCTCGAACTCGAAGCTCCTCGATGACGCAGAAAAGGGTGGCTACGTATATCAAGGTCCGATAGAAATCACACCGCTTCCGAATGGAAAAATCCGTGTTTATTCCCGCTACGGTTTGGCAGGCATAGCATCCGGACCCGCTCAGACCAGAACGCAATCCTCTGCCCCCCCTACCAGCACGACAGCCGAGTGGTTGCCGCCCCCAAACGGTGTGATCTATGTCAAAGATAAGCCAGCACCTCAAGCAAGCCAGGCGAGGGTGTATATTGGCGGAAGAGTTCAAGGTGGAATTACCATCGGATCTGCATATCGGGTATTCATATGGAAATCTTTGACCTATGCAGATACATCCCCTACCTCCAAAGATGTGATAGGAATAATTGCCAACGATGCCATTATCATCGGGGACGACAGAGTAAGATGCAACGATCCGCGCAAGCGGCCGAGAGATCCTGAAATCAGAGCCGCACTCCTTTCACTCAACGGCGACATAAGAGCGTGGGCAATCATCAATCCTCCCGACAACTGCCCCGATGGCAGTGATAGTTCCAGCTTCATTCACGGAACGATCAACTTCTACGGGGCTCTTGCTCAGAAGTGGCGCGGGGTCGTCGGCACTTATACGACGAACCAAAGGGGGCAAACCGTAATAACCAAAGGATACGCAAAGAATTACAATTACGACTCTCGACTGCTCTACACGCAGCCACCACGATTCATGGAACCGACCAACTCGAGCTGGAGAAAAATAACCTTCAGAGAAGTTCCTCCGAAGTACTGACAAATCGAGCAGCCGCTCGAGGGAGGGCTGACTGTACAGACGGGCAGCCCTCCCAAATTGGTTGCGTCGCAGCGTCGTAAGCGGCTTGACCTAGATCATGAATGCGAGGTTTCTTACGACCTTTTCGGCCAGTTCTTTGTCGCCCTCGAGGATCACATCGCCTCTTTTTAGCGCATCCTCGGGCTCTATGCGACCACAGCAGAGCGCGACATAAGTAGCCACGTCGGTCCGGATCGCCGCCGTAGGTCGTTCCGGGAACTCCTCGGATATGCTACCCCGTCCGTCTTTTACGACGACCGCCAGCGAATCTGCCGAATTCTCCGGCGCCGGGTAGGAAATCTCGAAGGTGACGACAGCGCCGTCGAGCGCGCCGGCCTTTTTTGCGACGACATACGGCATCGCCTTGAAGCATCTCCCCACCGAGTGCCTGGCGACAGGCCCTGAAAGATTGCCCGACCGGCCGGTAGCCCGGCGAATGTCTTGTTCGTGCACCCAGCAGTCGAATACTCGAATTCGCATGAATTCGAGGTAGCTGTCGGGACCGACCGGCGTCATCGTCTGCCGCTCGAACTCTTCGGGCGACATCGCACGAAGCGATTCGAGTCGCTCTTTCGTCAACGAAAGAAACTCTGCGAGCACATCCTCAGGCGCCATCGGCCGCCTGTAGTCGACGTGAACCTCGTTGAATTCTCCGATAGGGTTCTTGACATAGGGCTTTGGGTCCGGCTTGTGTTCCGGTGTCGGCTTGCCGGCGAGCATCAATTCGGTCCCGATAATGTGGGAAAGCTGGTCTTTGACCGTCCAGCCGGGGCAGTCGGTAGGCAGATCCCATTCTTCGGCATCGAGCCCGCGGCAAAGTTCGGCTAAGGAGTTCCAGACGGACTCGAGAAGGTCGACGACGGCTTGCGGATCATCGTTCATCCGGGTCAGTCTATCTGCGGCACGAACTAACGGCAACAAAAAGATTCAAGGAGCGCGACATGGAAAAACTGGATCGAGTCAAAGATCACATGAACAAATTCGAGTCCAAGTCGCCCATCGAAGAAATCCTGAAAGATTACGCAGCCGATGCCGTTGTCGAGGTTGGAGGATCGACCTTCAAGGGACACGAAGCTATCGCCGACTTTTTCTCCAAGACCATGGAGGCATTCGGAGAGCAGCGATTCCAAGACGTCGAATACAAAGAACTCGAAGACGGATCTATAGAGGTCAGCTGGAAGGTAGGTCCGATGGGCGGGGGTGACAAGTTCTGGTTCGACGACTCGGGGCTGTTTATCCGCCAGAAGGCCTACGTCGGCCCGAGGCCGGAGGACTTCTAGGTCAATCTTTCTCTTTGAGCACTCGCAAATCGTCTTCGGGGACGTAGTCGTAGGGACCTTGAGGCACCGAGGCAAAATCGACTCGAAGAGCGCCGCTGTCGAGTAAGCGCCAGATCGTCTCGAGGGGCTCGGTTCCCGACACCCATTTCTCGGCGATTACACACCCGTGCCCCGGCAACATGGTGAACACCACCGACCTCGGATCGGAAGGATCTCTCAACGCCTCCGACCTGGAGAAGGCCTCGACCAAAGCTTTAGCCTGAGCATCGGTTCCACAGCTCACCGGGTACCGCTGGAAAGCAGACGCAACCGGTACGTGCTCTACCAACCGGGGATCGAACGCTGTAATCCCGCAATGACCATGGAGCTTCGAGCGAACCACCGGCAGAACCCGTCCAGCGACAGACGCTTCCCTCTTTCGCCCCGCTACAGTCTCGTAGCCTCGAAGAGAGCTTCGAAGAGTGATAGACGGAAGGCGATCGTCGATGGCGTACAGCTCCACCGCCTCCGAGGAAGGGATAACGGACTTGCGGCCCTTCACCGGACGTACCAGCGCCCCCCGCCAGTCACCTCGTACCCCTGTTACCAAAACAAGATCATCCGGAGAGATTCGGCCCTTGTGTACCGCCTTGGAAGATCCGGTCGCAGTGACTATCTGTGCGTCGAACTCGGGGGCGTATGTAGCGAAACACCCTTCCGAGTACTGCTCAGAGATGGCACTTCCTACCACCGGCACTTTGACCAACGACGATATGACCACCGGATCCGCAAAAAAGCCGCGGCTGCCGAGTTCTCGGCTTGCGGCAACTAAAGACCGAACCGACGGCGAAGTTTGCCATTCGTCGGGCGAGAGAGTCTCGCCTTCGACGACATGATCGGTCGCTTCTCGCGCCGATACGGCAGTGGCCAACCGTATTGCGATCTCTTCGTATACTTCGTCTCCTGACGCCAGATCGAATCGGGGGTGGGCCCCCACTAGATCGAAAAGATAGCCTGCCTGCGGCGCTCCCTTGCCGTCGTGTGCGACCAAAAGAATCCTTATGCACTTGGCCTGAGCCTGTACCGCTCTAGCCAATGCGACAATGGGACCCGCACGTCTCCCCTGTTCGGACAGAACCTCCCGGCTCTGAGGTAAAAGACCATCGAAGCAAAGAGCCGCCCGGTTCCTAGCCGAGGATTCATCCCGGAGGGCAGCGGCTATCTCATCGAGTCTCGACTGCAGCGCTTCGGAAGAAACTGCGACGGTGGTGACCACAGAGGAATGCTTGGGGAGGCGATAGCGTATCCGCCCGGTGAAGAAAAGTGATCTGCGCCACGGTATCGAAACCAAAAACGGAGCTTGCGTGAAGACGATATCGCTGCCGGCCCCGGGCCTGGAGGCGACTGCATGGCCCAGCCGCTCGAAAGCCCGGAGCAGCCGCTCGATGACCTCCCGACCTGCATCGAGGTCGGCCGGGTCTTTACAGGGCGGTTGCGATGCCTCGAGACGGTGCGCGGCGACCTCTATTTTGCGTAGCCAATTGTGCGAGTCTGAATTGGACAGAGGTGTTTTCCGGTGCATCTTCGAGACTTGCGCGTTGCGGAATCGTTAGACTCGGCAGAAACATTGAAGGATTCAATGCTTCTGGAGACGCGATGCCCGGATTACTGATTAGAGGTCATATCCTTACCATGGATCCAAAGCGGCCGCGAGCGTCGGCGCTTTACGCCTCGGAGGGAAAAATTCAGGCTCTCGATTCCGACGCCGTAGCCAGAGCCGAAGCAGAACGCGCCTCGACGTCGGGTTCCGGAGAAAAATCCGTGAAGATCATCGAACTCGGCGAACGAACGCTCATTCCCGGTCTGACCGACGCCCACCATCACATGGCCCAGTCTGCGGCTCAGGGAGCATGGGTGGAGGTCAGCCCCAAGCGCTGTCCTACTACGGCGGAAATTTTGGAGAGGCTCAAATCCGCGCCCAGGACTGCTTGGGTAATCGGATGGGGAGCGGACGAGACTCTCCAGCCCGGACCCCTCACCAGAAAAGAGCTTTCGGAGGCGGTACCCGACAGACCGTGCGTCGTCGTCCATTCGTCTTACCACCACTGCTGGGCGAACGACCTGGCACTGGAGATGTGTGGTATCTCGGATACCACACCCGATCCTGAAGGCGGACGAATCGATCGAGATCGCCGGGGAAGGCCGACGGGGCTGCTCTTCGACTCGGCTATGACGCTCGTTTTCCAGCCGGCTCAGCAGTCTTCACTGCAAGACCCGCTCATGGATTGGGCCGGTCTTATAAGAGCTCACGAGGAGCGAATGCTCTCGTACGGATTCACCTACCTTTGCGATGCATGCGCGCCGCCGGAATTCGAAGAGCTGTACAGAAAGATGGCCGATGCAGGCGAAATTCGCATTCCCATGACGGTATGTCCCACCGGCTCGGAAGGTTTCTTTTTGCTACCCGAGTCCAGACTCGACGGTCCTGCCACCGGCGAAAAACACGGCCCGCTCGTTTTAGGACCGATGAAGATCTTCATCGACGGGGCCACTCGATGCGCAGTAGAGCTGAAGCTCGGATCCACATTGCGGGCGGCCGCAAAAGAAGCGATCAAAGGGATCAGAACTCGCAACTTCGCCACCGTCGCCATGCTCGCCGACACCACCGTGCCGGTAAGGCTTTCCAAAGGGAAGCTACAAAGAGGCGACCTGTTTATCGACGAAGGCGCCTACCGTGACTTTATTCAAAGGGCGTCCGAGCGCGGCTTTGGCATCATCACGCATTCTCTGGGAAACCTCGCAGCGCGCAAGGTAATGGAAGCGTACACGACGCTCGAAAACCCGGTGGGGACCCCCCGACTCGAGCACGTCACCATCGCCGACCCCGAGCTCATCGAGCAATTGGGTCGATCTGGATTCGGCGTCGCCACCCAACCCGGATTTTTAGACCTGTTCCCCTGGATGGCCCACCTCCCGCTTCCCGCCGACATCTCGGTGGTCCCGGTCAGGAGTCTCCTGGATGCCGGAGCGTTCCTTGCCTTCTCGACCGACCAGCCCTCCGGCGAACCGGATCCATGGATTGGGCTTTCGTGCGCGGTTTCGAGGAAAAATCCATTGGGCGAGACGGTATCCGAGCATGAAGCCATAGGGCCCGAAACCGCTTTGAGCTTGTTTACGAGAGAGGCGGCGCGGATCTCCGGATATGACGGAGGAGTCCTCGCCCCGGGAAAGCCCGCCGACTTCGTAATGCTGGATTCGGATCCTCTGGCAGACTCCGCCCTGGAAGAACGCCGGGTCCGACCGGTAGCGACCTGGATCGGCGGCGAACTGGTTTGGCGCAGATCAGGCGCCCCAGGGGCTGGAGGCCTCTAGACTCGGATCGGGCGGGAGGTTGGCCACTTCCTTGGGAAAGTACTCTGCGATATAAGAAATGATGTCCCTTATCGACACGAGTCCCAGGGGCCGTCCATCTCGGTCTACTACAGGCAGGTGCCTGAATTGCCCCTCCTTTAGCTTCTCTATCGCATCTACAAGAGACGTCTCCGGCGAGACCGTGACGGGATCGGGAGTCATAAGGTCGGCCAGATGAGCTCTTCGCCAGTCGGCGCCTCCTTCTATTACCGCCCTGGTTTCTAGTTGCAGAACGTCCCGTTCGGTGAAGATGCCGATCACGTTGCCGGACTCCCCGACGACTACGACGGCCCCTCGCTCGTGTCGCACCATCTCGTCGATGGCCCTCTCCCCGGTGGCATCGGATGGAAGGGTGACGCAATCTCTTAGCGCGAGTTCGGATATGGAGCTCTCGGCGATCTCCTCTGCCTGGCGGGAATTTTGCACGTCCACTGGATCAGCCTCCGCCGATGTCCAGCCAGTCGCCCTCGCCCTCGCCCTGTTCGGCGCCCGAAGACGGTAACTCTTTGAAAATCTGCATCAGGTAATCCACGACGTCGAAAACCGTAACTACGCCGAGGGGCTTTCCGTCTCTGGTGACCACCGGAATGTTCCTGTATCCCCCTATAGCCATCCGGTTGACCGCATAAGCAACCGGCGCCCACTCCTCGACGCATTCGGGGTCGGAGGTCATCACCTCCCTCACCTCTAAGGCGTTCGAGTCTCTCGCCTGGGCGGCAACCCTGACCAAAAAGTCTCTTTCGGTGAAAATTCCGGTGAGCCTGCCATCTTTTTCTACCAACACGCAACCCGAACCCAGGTTGGCGAGCATTACCGCTGCCTCAGCGACCGAATCGGACTCAGACACCAGCTGTCCCTCAGCCCGTGTCAAGAACTCTTTTACAGGGGTGTCGAAACCAGCCATGACTAAAAAGGGGATCCGATCCTTCGGAGAACGACGGGGGTATCGCGTTCCGTCAATCCGGTACCGATAGGCTACAACAAAGTCTATTTCGTTTCTCATTGGATGTCGAAGAGATGGGACCGGAGAAAGCCCCAGCTCTCTCCGGTCCCCTGCGGCAAGTGAGCGCTTGCGGCGTTTCGGGGTGGCAGGACTCACAAAATCACGGCCTCTTGTGAGCGAAACGCCGTGAAGACCGCCCTCCTGCCGATAGTCGTGATGTGGTGGTACTGCGGGTAGGGGTAGTCGAGGAGCGATGTGCTGCCGGTGTACACCACCCGGAGGTTCCGAGCGGTAACCTTCGAAACCACATACGGACAACTCATGGCGATCGTGTCGCAGGCCGCACCCGGTGCTCGATGCGAGATCCACAGTGTCCGCTCCCGGGCATCGAGCGCTATGGCAGAAGCCGGACCCAGCGTCAGAGAGCCGATGGTCGATCCTGTCGAGGCGTCGAGAACCGATACCGACTCGCTCCGCTTACCAGCCACGAAAATCCTGCTTCCGTCGTAAGCATAGAGAGAATCGCTGGCAGCCAGCGGAGTAGTGATGTCGGCCTTAACTTGCAAGCTCTTGCCGTCGAAGATTCTGATCCGACCGTGTTCTCCGACGAGAACCGTTCCGCTCCCGGAGTCGACCGCCAGGTTGGTCGCATAGACGGCGCCGGATGCGATCTCGGCTACTTTAGCGCCGCTGTTGGGATCGAAAACAAAGACGGCCCTGTCGCCTGCCATCGTCGTTCCTCTCACTCCGGCGAACAGCAGGCCGCTCTTCGGCTCGTAGGCGACTGCCACCACCGAAGCACCGGCGTCTATGTAAGCGAGGTAAGACATATCGTCGCTGTTGTAGACGTGGATTCCCCAGGTGTCGGCTGCGAAGATCCTTCTTCCGTCTCGATCAGAGGCAAGATCGAACAGCATCCCCGGATAAACCGAGTTCTGCCTTAGAAGGCTGCCTTCAGGAATCGAGAATGCATTGACCAGTCCCGGTCCCGAAAAGCCGACTTGAGACAAGAAAAGCGCATTCCCGTCGGTAGCCGCCCCCGCGCTGTAGAGAGGAACCGGAATGCGCTGCTCCCGGGTCATCGTACGAGCTTCCGCCCGACCTGCCATCAGCGAAACAGCAAGCGCCGCTGTCGCCAAGACGACCAAAAGCCTAAAGGCGATCGCTATCGGCTTCGCCCTGATAGTAGGTACCTTTGTCATGACTCCCTCCTTGGATCTGCCGACTCGGTACGCAATCAGGTTTCGTCCCGATACAACCTCCCGAGTAGAAGACGGCGGTCCTGATGAGGGAGCGGCGATCGTCCGCGACGAAAGCTTCCCCTGGTCCCCTGTGCGGTGGGTCGAAAGTCCCTTGCGGTATCGAAGACTAGAGGAATCGGCTCGAGCTAGAAGCGCTCGAAGCGAACGATTTCCTCGAGCGGACGGCGATTCGGCTTGGAGATCGGATGGAGCCCGCGCCCTGCCGGATAACCCAGAGGAATCAGGTAAGGACAGAAGTGATCGGGCGGCAATCCCAGAACTTCCGCCGCCGCGTCCTCGTCTCTAAACGCGGCATGACCGGCGCCGATTCCCAGTCCTGCTGCGGCGATCATCATGGACATGGTGGCCTGACCCAGGTCGTAGTGAAGCCAGCGTCTTGCCTCTTCGGTCTCTCGTTTGGGAACCACGAGAGCGATCACCGCCGCAGCCGATGCAACGTGGCCGGCGCCCCCGCATGCTGCGGCGAGCGCCTGCAATCGTCGGCGATCCCGACAGACTACGAACGTCCAGGGCTGGGAATTCACCGCGGAGGGGGAACGGCGACCCGCTTCGAGAATTTTGCGAAGATCGGAGTCGGCGATCGGTCGATCGGAGAATTCACGTACGTCACGTCTCGAAGTAATCGCCTCCCAGAAATCCACAGCCGACCTCACCTTGATGCGGCTCTACCCACGGCGTCCCATCTTCCGTCTTCGTACACCGTATAGACCTCACCGGCTCTGACGCTCAGCTTGGTCACGCCGCCCGCCGGCCACAGGATAGTCACCTCTGCGGTTTGCGTGGCTCCGACAGGTACAAGCAAAGAGTGACTGTTCTGGCTGGAAAACCCCTGCTGGCATCTAACCGTATCGAATCGAGTTATACCGGCCGTGTCGGTGCGCACCTTGGCGCCGAATGCATCCCTGCCGGAAGCCATGCCGACCAACTTCAGCGTGGCCGTCGCTCCATCCTTTCGACTTTTGAACAAAGAGGGCCACTGGCGGGCATCGATAAACGGCTTCCCCTCGTCGGGCAGCTCTGGATGCCCCCCGAGATTCCACACGACATCGGTGCTTCCATTGTTGTCGACATCTGAAAACGCTACACCGTGACCCCATGTCGCACCCTGGCCCGCGACGAAGTTTTGAGAGCATCTCTCGAAGCGAAAGCCCGCAGGGCTCTGCGAGTCCAATTTCGTGCAAAACACAATGTCGGCGTAGGGGTGCTTGGGGTTGCCGGTCCCTATGAACACCTTCGGGAGATCGCCGTCGAAATTCCCCACCCCTAACCCCATGGTGTTTTCCGACTCGGACGGATCGCCTGTATAAGATCCTGGAATCTCTAGAGGCGATTCATATCTGGTTCTCTGATCCAGGCCGACTTCTCTTCCGTATGCTCTGAAATAGCCTGTGCAATCGTTTACCAGAACCAGGTCCTGCCACCACCACCGTCCTAGATACAAATCGTCGCAGCCGTCCTGATTGAAATCCGCGGCAGCAGCGGCAAACACTCCCCCGGTTCGGTCGGGCCAGATGGCGCCGATCCGTTCGGCCGTCACGTCGACAAAGCCCTCGCCCTGCTTCAGGCGGTTCTCATAAAGCCGGGTACGGTCTTGCGCTAGGTCATTGTCGGGGATCAACAAATCCGGATCTCGATCCTGGTCGATGTCTATCCAGACGGGCGTGTTGGCGGTAAAGATCGCAGGCGTCAGTCCGAGTGCATCGCTTTGATCGCTAAAGGTTCCGTCCCTCTCGTTGTGCATAATCCGTACCCGCCCGCTCAGCGGAACTACGACGAAATCTTCCCACCCATCGCCGTCGTAATCCGCCCAGGACGCGCCCCACCAATTCTCTTGGCGCAAAACTTCCTCTATACGCGCGGTGTCGGTCACTCGCGTAAACTTCTTCTTCGACTGCATATCGTTGTGATATAAGGCGACGTTCGAGCCCGCAGTAAAGCCGCCGCTTGTAATGAGGAGATCGGGTGCTCCGTCGTTGTCGTAGTCGCCGAATGCCGCTCCCCAGGTAGCAAACAGATCCGCTTCATCCAATCCGACATCTGCGCGCTCGAACCTGCCATCACCAGCATTCAAATAGATTGCAGAGACGCCATAGGGAGAGTGCGCACGATTGTTGGTATCGGCTAGAAAGACATCGTCGTCGCCGTCCTGGTCGACGTCGGCGAAGGAAACTCCCCGGCCGTATCTCGGCACGTCCGCTATGCCCGACTCTTCTCCGACATTGCAATACTCGGCTGTCGGTAGACACTGTGTCACAGGCCTGGGTGGGTCGGGTACACCTCCGCCGGAGCGATCGGTTTCCTTGCCCGGCGCAGCTCCCGTGCATGCAGAAGCGACCAGGGCAGCCACCAGTCCGAATCGCAAAAGCGCACGCACGACGACTACCTTCGATGCTCCTTCCAGTCGCGCTAGTCGCGCTCGGTTCCGGTCAAGGCGCGCTCGCTCGAAGAGAGGAGATCGATCGACGGCACACCTGCCCATAATCTTTCCAGTGCGTAAAAATCTCTGCACTCCGAAGTCATCAGGTGGACGACGACCTCGCCGTAATCGAGCAAGACCCACTCGGCTTCCTGGACTCCTTCCCGTCCTCTGAGCTCAGCACCGAGGGAGGCGAGCCGTTTTTCGATTTCTTCCACCAAAGTCCTGACCTGACGCCTGCTGGGCGCGGACAAGATCACGAACCAATCGACAATATTGAGGTACTCGCCCACCATAAGAGCCACCGCAGTCGAGGCCTTCTTTTCGATCGCGACCCCGGCTACGGACTCGATCAGCTCTTCTGCCGAGGGGATCTCTTTTTGGCCGGTCACTATCGGGCTCACCGCCTAGCCGGGCTATCCTGCCGGCGCCGGCTCTGTCTGTGCCGATCCGGAACCGGCAGGATAGTCCAGGCCTACGACGATGAGGATGTCGACCACATCTTGCATTTGATGGTTATAGACCAAGCGTCCCCTGCCCAATTCCGCCCTGATCTCTCTTGCAGCTCGTTCGTCGGGAGTTCGATAAAAGATGATCTGTGTCTCCGGGTAGTCGAACCGATCGGCATTCTCTGTGTAGACGACCCTATATCCTTTCGGAACCAGACGTTTGGCTACGTCTTCTGTAACCCCAACGCCGCCGTTGCCATTCAGAATTCCAATTCTGATTCGAGACTCCACATTCGGAGCGACCGCTGCACCAGGAAATCGTTGCGTCACTACTCGCTGGATCTCGCCCGACCTCGGTTCGAAACTTTCGACCCCGTCCAGTGATTGCTTCGGATCGACCGGCAGAAGCGAGAACGACAACTCACGGAACCTCAGTTGTGAAAAGACTTCGTCGATGGTCGAAAGCGGAGCATTTGCCCGGAAATGAGTCGAGTCCACAGTGCTGAACGAAAACCCGGCATTCGAAAGCGCGCGCGCTTTCTCGAAGATGGCTTCCCATACCTTCTGGCGACGCGCAAGACGAGCGACCTCGCTCTCGCCCTCCCCTTTGATTTCGAAGTACGCATTGAGCGTCGGCGCATCCATCTGATAGCGCCCGGGCTGAAACTTGGTCACTAGGGCGTCACCTTCGCGAACACCGAGGCGTTCCTCGACCAGAATGTCGAAGGGCCCAAGCGGGGCGATCGAGTCGATAAATGCCTGACGATCCAACACAAGTGTGCCGTCGATTCGAACACCCAGGAGATTTTCGGTGGCAAGATCCAAAAGATCGATCCCGCCGACCTCGAGGGCCTCGCCGAGCGAGGCGGGGCCGTGGACCGGAATATCGGTCGTAGTTCCGGCAGGGACCAGCAGCGCCGAAGCGCGATCCTCTCCGACCAGTCCGAAAAGGACGATCGATTCCGCTGGAGACGACACCCCCTCGGGAGCGTAGGCAAGCAAGAGCGTCTCGTCGGTACCTCTTAGAGTCCCCTGGAAGCCACCAGGCGGGCCGATACCCCCCTTGAGCAACCAGACAACCAGAGCAGCCAGTACCAGAAGGGCGATAACTCCGCCGGCTATGATCGATTCGGTCTTGAGCTTGCGTTCGGCCTCTAGCTGGCGACGTCTTGTCCTGAGGCCGACCGGAGGCTTCTCTTGCCGCTGCCCGGATGCCCGGCGGCGTGATTTCTCGCTCTTTGTGTCGTCTTCTCTGTCTCGGGGCGTCCCGAGGGCGACCCGACCCGCCGGGCCCGATTCCTCGTCGATGTCTAGATCCTCGCCGCTGTCCCTCATCCGCCTCGCGTACTTCCCTCTGCTTCCAACCGTTTCAATCCTATCCCCCGCTTTGAGCTCCACTGCGGTACAGGCCGTGTTTTTCAATGTAGCTCGCCACAGAATCGGGCAATCCCTCTGGCGCCATGCCCTCTCTGAGGGCCTTTCTAATTTCGGTCGACGAGTATTCGAGCAGTGCAGGGAGATCGACGACTACCCACTCGGCCCCTTCGTCCGCGATCGTCGACAGCGCCCGGTCGAGAGGGTGACCGGGACGAGGCACCACACAGAATTTGGCTTTTGCCAACAGATCGCGCCAGCGGTGCCAGGTCTTTATCCCCTCGAGGGCATCCGAGCCCACAATGACCCATATCTCTGAGCCGGGATTGCAAGCCAGCAGCTCTTCGACCGTATCGATCGTGTAGCTCGGACCGGGTCGGTCCAATTCGATTCGCGATACCTCTAATCCGTCTATTCCTTCTGCGGCCAGACGGGTCATCTCGTAACGCTGCTCGGGGGATGCATGAGTATGCTTCTGGTAAGGATTGCCCGCGACGACCAGTAAGACCTTGTCGAAACCGAACTGGTCGAGCGCCCTCTTTGCGATCTCGGTATGAGCCAGGTGGGGAGGGTCGAAGCTCCCCCCGAATATCGCAATTTTGGAAGGGGTCCTCACGCCAGAGATGTCACGAACCGTTCTAGTTGTTTGAGGTTTCGACACTCCCAGACCCCGTCGCAGTAGTCGGCATATTCGCCGATAATCGAATCGCCGGTGTTCCAGTACGCCATCGGTTCGGGATTCAGCCAGATCACACGACGGGCCTTGCGCGCGATCTCGCGCAAGATCGTTGCATGGCTGGAATGATAGTTGTTGCGCGCGTCTCCCAGAATTATCACCGTCGTTTTTGCGGTCACATCCATCTCGTGCGCGTTCCAGAACTCGCTTAGAACGTGGCCGTAGTCGGAGTGGCCGTCCACCCAGATTACGTTGGCCTCGGTATTTACGCGACGGAGGGCTTCTGCGATGTCGCCCGCTCTTTCGAAATACTCGGTAACCTCGTCGATGGCGTCTACAAAGACCCACGACCTCACCCGGGAGAACTGAGAAGACATCGCATATACGAGTTGGAGAGTAAAGCGGGCGAAGTTGGCAACCGAGCCCGAGATATCGCACAACAGGAAGAGTTCCGGCTTGGAAGGATGCGGCTTGTGGTATTGCGGATAGAACGGCACCCCGCCTGTCGACATCGATCTTCGCAACGTTCGTCGCATGTCGATCCGCTCGCCCTGTCGTTTGCGGCGTGATCGTTGAAGGCGCGCGGCCAACTTTCTCGTCAAAGGATGTACGGCGCGCCGCATCTCCTTTATCTCCGCGGAGGTCGCATGCATGAACTCGATCTCTTCTGGGAGCGGCTTTTGTACCGACCTGGCCAGGGCTTCCGGTCCTCTGTCTTCGACGAGTCTGCGTCGGATCTCGTCTTGGATGAATTCGCGGAGTTTGTCGATCCTCGAGGCGATTTCCTCTCTCAGCAGCCTCGCTTCCAGATCCGTAAGCGGTTGCGCTCCCCCTTCTTCATCCTTTGATTGACGCGCTTGCCTTCCCCGAGCGAGCACACGCTTTACCGCTTCCTCGAAGAGGCCGTCGGCGTCGACTTGTTGCAGTGTCCTGTACAGGTAGTACGTGCCGCCTACCGGCCTACCCGGCTCCATTCCCGCGTAATCGGCGACGGCCATTATGGCGAGGGCTCGTAACTGGGCGTAGTCCGCGTCCAGCAGCGCCGAAAGCAACATGGCCCTGAATTCATCGAGACTCAGCGGCTCGGACCCGCCTCCTCCGCTCCCGGAAGATTCCTCTATATGACCGGAGCTTTTCTCTTCGGATCCCTCGGACTTGTCGCCGCTTTTTACCTCCGACCATTTACGTTCCGAACGAAGAGCGAAAAAGATTTCGAAGAGCGTCTCGAAGGCTTGGTAGTGCGACTTGCTTTTGACCAGCGTGGCGGCAAGAGCCGCTTTGAATCTCTCTCTGTCGGAAATATCGCAATACCTGAGGCTTTCTACCGCGTCTATAGACTCCGAGACCGACACCGGAACGCCGGCCGACCTGAGTGCAGCGACGAATCGCGTTATCGTGCCCGCAATTCCTGCGCTTTCGGTCGCCATCAGATCTTTCCGATAGCGTCTTCTAGCGCTCCGGAGACATACATCTTCTTGCCCCCGAGATAAAACGAAGACAACTCCTCGCTAAACCGCGCCTCCAGCTCGCTTAGAAAATCCAAAACTTCGTCCTCGTCCGGGCGAGTGGAGAGAAGAGTTTCGAGAGCGCTGCGCAGCCAACCGCAATCCGAGCGAATGACTTCTATCGCATTCCCCAAAGGCCCTGCGATTCGCTCCGGTATCCCGCCCGCCTCCAGAGCCGCTCCGACCTCGGTTTGCGGCCTGAACTCATCGTCCGCCGCCGCATCCTCTGTGGGCTTCGCTTCTTGATCGGCGGATCGGGATTCTTCCTCGGAGTCTTCTTCGGTAGTTCGATATTCGAAGTAAGCCCTCAGCCTTTGCTGCATAGAAGCCGCGGCGTCCGCTAGTTGTCGGAGGAGCTGAGCGACCAGGTGCGCGCGCACTACGAATCTTGCGCTTTTGGAGTATTTGTCACGGTCTTCGACCAGGTCTCTTGCAGCTTCGCTGAAACGAGCGGCTGCGTCCTTTAGCGCAAGTATTGCCGCCGCCAAGGACCAGTCGACAGCCTCGGGCGCCTCGCCCAGGCGCAGGCGCTCGACAAGCTTTACTCCCTCGGATGCTCGCGTCACCGTCACTGAGCCTGGCCCGCCTTTTCGAAAGGAAATCGCTTCCGATCCGGCTTGTCCAGCTTGAACTCCTTTATCACCCTGTCGATGTCCGATTTGTTCTTCAACAAAACGTTCAAACTCCGCGCCAGGCCGTCTTCGATATCGGCTATTCCAAGTTCGACCAACGTACGAGCCCAATCTATTGACTCACTGACTGAAGGGGGTTTCTTCAAGTCGATTTCTCTTATGGACCGGACCACTCTTGCGACCTGTTCGGCCAACAGCTCGTCGATGCCGGAGACTTTCTGCATCACGATCCGCTTCTCTCGCTCGACCGAGGGGTAGTCGAGATACAGAAACAAGCAGCGCCGTTTGAGAGCCTCAGAGAGCTCGCGGGTCGCATTGGATGTAAGTACCACTACAGGACGCGTGATTGCGCTCACCGTGCCCAATTCGGGGATGGACACCTGAAAGTCGGAAAACACCTCCAGAAACAGCGCTTCGGTCTCGATTTCCAGCCGATCGACCTCGTCGACCAAAAAGACGACCGGATCGGCGGATCTGATGGCCTCCAGCAGCGGCCGCTCGAGAAGGAACTCTTCGGTGAAGATGTTCTCCGAAATCTCCTCCCAGGTGGAATCGTGTCGTTGTTCGGCCTGGATCCTCAAGAGCTGCTTTCTGTAGTTCCATTCATAAAGGGCCTTGGATTCATCCAAGCCCTCATAGCATTGAAGTCTGATTAGCCTGCGACCCAATGCTCCCGAAAGCGCCTTCGAAAGCTCGGTTTTTCCGGTGCCTGCCGGCCCCTCGACTAACAACGGCTTCTGCAGGCGAAGCGCTAGATAGACGGTGGACGCGATCTGTTCGTCGACGAGGTATCCCTCGGATTCTAGAGCCCGGGCGGTTTCTTCGATGGAAGCGGGCAAGCCTGCTCCATCTTCTAGGACGGCGCGATCGGTCATCGGATCCGGACGGCCTATTGCCTCACCTGCCCGTCGCCCAGGACCAAGAATTTTGTAGACGTAAGCTCGGGAAGGCCCATCGGTCCGCGGGCATGTAGTTTCTGTGTAGAGATACCGATCTCGGCGCCGAAGCCGAACTCTCCGCCGTCGGTAAATCGCGTCGATGCGTTCACCATCGTCACAGCTGCATCGACCTCCGAGCAGAATTTTCTCGCAGCCGGAAGGCTTTCCGTGACGATCGTCTCTGTGTGCTTGGTGTTCCAGCGATTGATGTGTTCGATCGCCTCCTCCAGCGATGAGACGACCTTGACTGCGAGGATCTTGTCGAGGTATTCGGTAGCCCAGTCGGCTTCGGTGGCGGGAACGCATTGCACGCCCGCCTGTTCTGCGAAGCGAAGCGTTTGCTCGTCCACTCTTAGTTCCACGCCGGCGGATGAAAGCTCCGAAAGGGCTCTCGGAAGAAATCGATCGGCTATGTCGGCGTGAACGATCAGCGACTCTGCCGCATTGCATACATACGGTCTCTGCAATTTCGCGTTGAGCGTGATGGCCAGCGCCTTTTCTAAATCGGCGTCTTTGTCTACGTAGACATGACAGTTCCCCGCTCCGGTCTCTATGACCGGAACCGTCGAATTCTCGACCACCTCGTCGATGAGCGACTGCGAACCCCTGGGAATCAAAAGATCGATCAGTCCACGAAGTGTCATGAGATCTTTGGCCGCTGTATGTCCGGGGTCTTCTATCAATTGCACGACCTCGGAAGTGAGACCGGCGCGCTCCAATGCCTCCTTGATCAGTTGAACCAGGGCCTTGTTCGTCGCAAGAGCCGACGACGAGCCCCTCAAGACGACGGCATTCGAAGTTTTCAGACACAACGAAACGGCATCGACGGTCACGTTCGGACGTGACTCGTATATCACTCCCACCACTCCGAGAGGAACCCTCACTTTTTGGATTTGCAAGCCGTTGGGAAGTGTCCAGCCGGCGACGATCTGGCCTACGGGGTCCTCGAGCGAAGCTACTTCTTCGACCGAGTCCGCCATTGCCGCAAGCCGGGTGGGATCGAGCCGGAGCCTGTCTACGACTGCGTCGGAAACACCAGCTCGTACCGCGGCTTCGACGTCGCTCTGGTTGGCTCGAAGCACCGGTCCCTGCGCTGCGGCGTTTCTTATCGACTCCGCGATCTCCAACAGCACCCGGTTCTTCGATGCCCCGTTTAGGCGCGCGAGCTCGGCCGAGGCGCGCTTGGCCCGGACCGCCTTTTCGTATGCTTCACCCACCGCTGCTGCTCCTTGTCTTAGACGCCGGGAAAGATCACCATGTCGTCCCGGTGAATTACCTCTTGGATCGAGTCACCGTCGAGGTCTTGCAGTCGCTTTCCCGCTGCCCGGCGAACCATATGGGCAGCCGCCCTGGAGATCCCTTTTCCGAAGACCTCCCCGGATTGATCCGCGATCTCGACCGCCGAACCGGAATCGAAGTCCCCATCAACCTTACGCACACCTACTGGCAGAAGGCTTGCTCCTTTCTCTACGAGCGCGCGTTTGGCGCCGTCGTCGACAAAGATCTTCCCCTCGGGAAACGCCCCGAATGCTATCCATGCCTTTCTGGCGGACAACGGAGGGTGGTGGGGCTTGACCTCCGTTCCGACATTTTCCCCTTCGCAAGCCCGGCGCACCACGTCTTCACTGTGCGCGAACGCAATAACGGCCCTGATACCGCTCCAGGCCACCATGCGGGTTGCCAGTAGCTTGGAAAGCATTCCGCCCGATCCGAGCGACGATCCCGTTCCCCCTGCTATCTTTTCCATCTCCTTGTCGAAAGCCACGACCTCTTCGAGCAAGGTCGCTGCGTTATCGAGCTTGGGATCGGCGGTGAATACTCCGGCAGTGTCGGTCAGGATCAAATACAGGGAGGCTCCCACGAGCTGGGCGACCAAAGCGCCGAGCCTGTCGTTGTCGCCAAATCTGATTTCGTCTGTGGCGACGGTGTCGTTCTCGTTCACCACCGGTATCACGCCCAGTTCCAGCATTCGCTCCAAGGCATTGCGGGCGTTGAGGTAGTGGGCGCGATCGGCAAAATCCATCGCAGTGAGCAAGACCTGGCCGATCTTTATCCCCGATTGTGCGAATGAAGCCGAATACCGCTCCATAAGCTCGGTTTGTCCGACAGCCGCCAATACCTGCAGGTCCACGATCGCAGCCGGACGACTTTTGAGCCCCAACCTGGGAAGCCCTGCCGCTATAGCGCCCGAACTTACCAGCACTATCTCGTGTCCGGCCTTGTGCGCCGAAGCTACCGAGGACACCACCGCAGCGAGTTTTTCGGAATCGATTCCGCCGGTGGGGGCTGCGATGCTCGCCGAGCCGACTTTGACCACGACCCTACTCACTTACGACGCCTCCCCGCCGAGCCCACCGTTTCTACCTCGCCTCGAGGTCGACGCCTGCGAGCCGTCTGTGAAGGTGGAATCCACTCCAGTTCCTTCTCGCCCAGTCTCACTCGATCGCCCGGTTTTATGCCCGCTTGAAGAAGCGCTCTTTCCACACCGCTACGAGCAAGTACGTGTCTTACATACGAGAGGGCTTCTTTTGAGTCGAGGGGCTCGATCCGAGAAAGATTGTCGGCGACTGCCCCAATTACCACGTACTCGCCGTCGCGCCGTTCTATCAGATATCCCTTCGGTTGGGGCCTGTAGAGGAGATAGCTTTTTCGCCTGGGTTCGGATAGGCGCGATTCCTCCACTTTGGAAGCGAGAACCCTAAGCAGATTAGGAATTCCCTCACCGGTCTTTGCGGATATTCCGAGCAGCTCCGGCCGCTCGCGCCTGAGTTCGTCCAACTTGCCGGGCTCGAGATCGATCTTGTTTGCAGCTAAAACCCTCGGTCTTTCGAGTAGCTCCGGAGAGTAAGAAGACAGATCCTCAAGAAGTATTCGTTCTTGCTCGTCGGGCGCGATGCCCATAGAAGCCGCAAGATCCAGCAACAGAACGAGCACCCGGCACCGCTCGACGTGCCGTAAAAATTTGAGACCCAATCCACGTCCCCGGGAGGCGCCCTCGATCAAACCCGGTAGATCGGCTACGACCAGCTCGACACCGGAAACGTCGACTACGCCTAGATGCGGGCCGAGCGTCGTGAAAGGGTACGCGCCCACCTTCGGCTTCGCCGATGAGATCTGGCGCAGAAGGGTGGACTTGCCTGCATTGGGCATGCCCACGAGACCCACATCTGCGACGATCTTGAGCTCCAGCCTGAGCCACCGCTCCTCTCCGGGCGCCCCGCGCTCGGCGAATGTGGGGGTCCTCCGGGTCGCCGTGTGAAAAGCCGCGTTTCCCCGTCCACCCGAACCGCCTCGAGCCGCCGGCATCCGGTCGCCGGCATTTGCCAGATCGGCCATCATCACGCCGTCAAGATCTCTAACTACCGTACCGGGAGGAACGGCTACGTAAAGGGTGCGCGCCGACCTCCCGCGCCGGTTGTTTCCCGAACCGTGCGTTCCCGACGGGGCTTTCCAGTGAACTCGGTGATGGAATTTGGCCAGAGTGGAGAGCTTGGCGTCGGCGACAAGCACTACATCGCCGCCTTTTCCGCCGTTTCCCCCGTCAGGACCGCCTTTGGGGCGATACTTTTCGCGGTGAAATGAGATGCATCCGTTGCCGCCGTCACCCCCCTTCACACAGATCTGTGCCTCATCGACGAGCATGGCGGACTTCTCTTGGTCGCGCATCACCGCCTCTTAGTCGCTGATGACCCGGCAACCCGCGTGTCGCCTGTTGCGGCTCGGCTAAAGAGAATGTAGGGCGCGCTCGGACCGGCTGGTACTCTCCGAAAGCACCCTCGGGATCGAGGCCCGATCAGTCCACAGGTACAACGTCTACGATGCGCCTCCCGCCACGGCTTCCGAACCTTACCTCTCCACGTCTGCGCGCAAAGAGGGTGTGGTCGCCGCCGACCCCTACGTTTTCCCCGGGATGAACCCGGGTTCCCCTCTGCCGGACGATGATCGCGCCCGCTTCTATTACCTGCCCGCTGAAAACCTTGACCCCGAGCCGTTTGGATTCGGAGTCTCTTCCGTTCCTGGACGAGCCTCCACCTTTTTTCTTAGACACCTGCACCCTCCTCTGTTTCTTTGGAATCCTCGGACGATTCGGTCTTCCCCGAGGAATCGGGGTCGTAGACCTCCTCACCGATCGAACGGATCTCGATCAAGGAATACCGCTGCCTGTGCCCCCAGCGTCGCCTGTAGCCCACCTTGGGCTTGTACTTGAAACCGCGAATCTTGCGGTCCTTCACGTTGCCGACGACGACTGCAGTAACCGGCCATCTTTCGCATCCTTCGCCGGTTACGACCTCACCGGATCCCGAGACGACCAGAAGCGGCGTATACGAGATTTCTTCGCCGTCGTCCTTTTTCAAGAGATCGACGGCGATCCGGTCGCCCGGCGCCACTTTGTACTGCTTTCCACCTGCGCGGATCACCGCATACATCGTGATCTCTTTCGTCCTGCTCTCTTTGCCGGCAACTACATACGACAAGGGAAACTCTGCCTGTGAGCCAACCGATTATGCCAGATCAATCAAGTTCCGGATCTTCCAGTATCACGCCGCGCCCGTCACAGCGATCGCACTTGTGCGAGAACGCTTCGAGCAATCCCTCAGAGACGTTCTTTCGCGTCATTTCCAGCAGTCCTAACTCCGAAATCTCGAAGACTTGCGTCCGGGTGCGATCTCTGGCGAGACACTCCCTGAAGGTTTCGAGGACCTGCTCTCGATTGCGCCTTATCTCCATATCGATGAAGTCGATGATGATGATTCCACCGATATCTCGAAGGCGGAGCTGACGGCTTATCTCTTCTGCAGCCTCGAGGTTGTTCTGAAAGACGGTCTCTTCGAGATTGGACTTTCCGACGTTCTTTCCCGTGTTGACGTCGATTACCGTCAAGGCCTCGGTTCTGTCGATCACTATGTGACCGCCCGAGGGCAGCCAAACCTTTCGGCTCAGGCCCTTGTGCAACTGCTCTACGATGTGGTACTTCTCGAAGAGCGGAAGAGGCTCGTCGGGAGAGTATAGCTCGACCTTTTCCTTGAAGTCGGGCGCGTACATGGCGAGCATCTCGAGGACCGATTTATAAGAGTCCGGATCGTCGACCACGACACGTGCAAAGTCGGGGCCGAAACTTTCCCTGAATACCCTGAGCACGATATCCGGTTCCTCATAGAGAAGCGTCGGGGGCTTAGCTTCGAGAGCCTTTTCGTAAATCGAGTACCAGGTCTGGCTCAGCCGCTCGATTTCCCGGGCTACGTACTCCCCTTTTGCGCCGAGAGCGGCGGTGCGAATGATGATTCCGAATCCTTCCGGCTTGACGCGCTTTGCCAGTCGTCTCAGCCGCTCTCGTTCCTCTTCAGGCAATCTCCTGCTGATGCCCTGAATGTCCGACTCCGGCACCAGGACGACGAATCTTCCCGGGAGCGTGATCTGAGTCGTCAGTCTCGGACCCTTGGTACCCATAGGGTCTTTTGTGACCTGGACGATAACGGGATCTCCCTTGGATAGAACCTCTTCTATCTTCGGGCGTTCCGAGACGTCGATGTCGGCTTCGTCCCACTGGACATCCCCGACATATAAAACTCCGTTCTTCGAAGTCCCGATGTCGACGAAAGCCGCCTCCATACCGGGAAGCACGTTCTGGACTCGCCCGTAGTAGATGTTTCCGGCGATGGACTTGTGATCTTTCCGGGAGACATAGTGCTCTACGAGAGCGCCGTTTTCGAGAATGGCGACTTGAGTGCGACTTTTGCCGACGTGGACGAGCATCTCTTTTTCGACGGTCTCGCTTCCGGCCGCTCCCGCTCTGACCACGGCCTCGACAGCGCGCCCCTTTGCGTTTGCTCTCGTCTTCGTCCGCTCTTGTCGCGAACCGCTCTTTACCCTTTGGTCCCGGGATTTTGTCCGCTCGATCGTCGATCTTTCAGCCCCCGGGCGTCTGGCCCTGTGCCCGGCAGCTTTGCGAACCCCTTGGTCGGAAGTGCGAGCGCGCTGGGAAGCGAATCGCTGCGAGCCGACCTTCGCCCCTGAGCTACCTGTTTTAAGCGAAGGTTTTGTCGCGGCCTTTCCCCGACGAATGCGACTCGTCTTTGCGGCTTCGGGCTTTTTCTCCCCGAAGAGTCGTTTGAAAATCCACATAGGTCCTTAGGTCCTTACTTGTCACGAGGTGAACCCCTCCGAGTCGATGGTGGTGTCAATGCTCGAGAGTTCACCGCCTTCCAGCCGGTATTGCGCGGTCCGCCTAACCAGCAACGGGCGCCAATGACCGCTTCCGCCCAGGGCGGTCAGTGCGACTTCCGGTCGCAAGACGTAGGGCTTGGTTCTCAAGCGCATCTCCAGTATGAAAGCCTCGTTCAATCCCGCTGCGCTCGACGGACCAGGTTCATGCTCGGTCGCATCAAAGCGTCTTATGTCCATGATCATCGGTCGAATGTCTTCTACGACCCTCTCGCCGCGGCGATCCCTAACCGCCAAAAGCTCGTCGGCATCGAGGGCCTTCTCGATCGACGACCAAAGATCCGGTTCGGACTCCTCCCAGCCGGCGCTCTCCGGCACGCCGAGTGCTGCGCTGTCGCCGACCCACACCAGGTAGTCGGCGACCTCGGCCAGCTCCGAGAGGCTCCGGTGATCTTTTCTTACCGGGCCTGATTCGAGAATTGTCAATCCTCGAGGAAGCGCGCCTCCGAGCCTGCTCTTGAGTTCATCTGCTGCGACTCCACCCTCGAGGCGAATATCTAAATACTCGGCGACGCTCTCCCATCCCACGGGAAGCGCCAGTCCGAATGCCATCTTCGGATGAGGACTGAAACCGTGCGTGAACTCGAGAGGAAGATTCGAACGTCTGCATGCACGCTCCCAGACCCGGGCAAGATCGCGGTGTCCGAGAAACCGAATTTTTCCTAATTTAGAGTACTTTATCCGGAAGGTCGTATATTCCAACTAATCGGATAGGGCCTCGTCGAAGCCGACGGCAGCGCCTGGCCGGTACCCTGGCTGCCACCGGCAGGCGCCTCCTTGGATGCAACCAGATGTTCTACGCCGTAGGTCATGCAAGCCCCACAGTCGTAACACGGAGTCCACCGACAGTCTTCCAGAACCCCCGCCTGAAGGGACGATTTCCAGTCTTCCCAGAGCCAGTCCTTGTACAGCCCCACGCCTATGTGATCCCAGGGAAGCGGCTCGTCGCGATCCCTTTCTCTGTAGCAGAGCTCCTCGAGGTCGATTCCGCGGTCGACCAAGGCGTCCGTCCATCGTTCGAAGTCGAAATGTTCAGACCACTCCTGAAAGATGCCGCCCCTTCGCCACACATCCTCGATTACAGAGGCGACGCGCCTGTCCCCCCTCGAAAGAAGTCCCTCTATTACCGAAGCCTCAGGGTCGTGCCACTTGAGACGCACCCCTTTGGATAGTCCGACGTTTCGTATCACTTCGATTCTTCTTCTAGCTTCGGAGGGATCGATTTGACCCGCCCACTGGAACGGAGTGTGCGGCTTGGGCACGAACGCGCCGACCGAGACCGTTACCTGGGGATGCCCGACATAGCGCCGTCCGATCTCTACGACGCTGTTCGCCAGATGCCCTATGGCCGCTACGTCCTCGTCGGTCTCGGTCGGAAGTCCGATCATGAAGTAAAGCTTCACCCGCCGCCATCCCTGTGAAAACGCCGACTCGACTGCGGCCATCAAATCGTCGTCGGTTATCAGCTTGTTGATCACCCGTCGCAAGCGCCAGGTGCCCGCCTCGGGAGCGAAAGTAAGGCCGGTCTTTTTTACTCGCTGGATCTGAGATGCCAGGCCCACGGTGAATGCGTCCACCCGCAGGCTGGGAAGGCTGAGACTTATCCTCGCGTCCTGCATCCGATCCATCAGCGAGCCGGCGACCTTCTCGATGCCGGAGTAATCGGCCGAAGAAAGGCTGAGCAAGGAGACGTCCTCGTATCCTGTATTTGCGATCCCCTCGCTGATCATCTGCTCGACTTGGGCATTGGGTCTTTCCCGCACCGGGCGCGTGATCATGCCCGCCTGACAGAACCTGCATCCCCTCGTACATCCCCTGAAGACCTCGATGTTGAGCCTGTCGTGTATCACCTCGGTCAGGGGGACCAAAGGGCGCCTCGGATAAGGAAAATCCGCTATCGAAACTACCGTTCGCCGCTCGATCGTCTCCGGTACCGATGACTCGACCGGCCTGACCGCCCCCAGACGACCGCCGGGCAGAGGTCGAGGTTCGTAGAACGCAGGAACGTATACGCCCTCCAGCGAAGCGAGCTCGCGCAGCGCTTGCATTTTCGCTTCGGCTGCAGATCGAAGATGCCGAGCCTCCTTTCTTGCGGCATTGAGCCGCCTGACGACGTCGGCGATTTCGACGATCACCTCTTCGCCGTCGCCTATCACCACCGCGTCGAAAAACGGCGCCATGGGCTCGGGATTGTGGACGGCGTGCCCCCCGGCGATCACCAACGGATCCTCGGGGGAGCGCATCGATGCCCGCACCGGATAGCCCGCTAGGTCGATGAGGTTCAAGACGTTGGTAAAGACGAGTTCGCTGGGGCAGGTAAAAGCCAACACGTCGAATGCATGAGCGGGAAGGTGGTTGTCGAGCGAAAAGAGGGGAATGCCTCGTTTCCGCATCAACTCCTCTAGGTCCGGCCAGGGTGCGAATGCTCGCTCGGCCAGGGCCCACTCCAATTCGTTGAGGATTTCATAGAGAATCGCCAAACCCAAATTTGGTTGACCCACTTCGTAGGTGTCGGGAAAAACGAGCAGGAATTTCGCCTGAACACGGTCGTCGTGTACGGGCGGCGTAAGGTTGATCTCGGCGCCGATATACCGCGCGGGTTTATCGACAGAGATAAGAAGGGGCTCCAACGCGGGCCAGATGGATTCCGCTCTGCCGGCCATAGATACCTATTCTTACCTGCTTCCAATCCTCGACCAAAGGAACATTTCGAATGCGGCGCGCCCGAAGAATTCGGCCGTCCCCGGGTCGTTCAGCCTCAGGATTTTCATGAAAAACGCCGGATGAAGACGCTGTGAGCGATCCCGAGCATGGCCGAGGTCGCCAGCATCGAAGACCCACCATAGGAGAGCAACGGAAGCGGAATGCCGGTGATCGGCATGATTCCCATGGTCATGCCGGCATTCTGAAAGACGTGAAAGATCATGACGACGGCCGCGCCTCCGGCAATGAGCATTCCAAAGAGTTCACGACTCACCGAAGCGATCCTGAGCAGCCGCCACACAACAAGCGCATAGAGAGCGAGAACCGACACCGCTCCGACAAAGCCGAATTGCTCCCCGACCGCGGTGAAGATGAAGTCGGTGCACTGTTCGGGAACGTAGGCGAGCCTGGTCTGGCTGGCTTGACCGAATCCCTTACCGAGCCATCCTCCCGATCCTATGGCGATCTTGGACTGCGCGAGGTTGTAAGCAGCCGGATCCCGCCTTGTGTCGGCTGAATCCTGAGTCGCGAATACCGTCAATCTCTGCCGCTGATAATCGGCGACTATCGGCGATGACAAGGCAACGATCGCCAAGAGCGCCGCCGCGCCCGCCATCGCCGCGAGGTACTTGGCGCGCAGGCCGCCCAAAAGCAACACTCCGATGAAGAGGACTCCGTATACGAGCGACTGGCCTAGATCCGGTTCGATCAGTACCAGAAACGTAGGTACGCCGGCAAAGAGAAGCAACTTCTTCAGGTCTTCGAGAGAGATCTCGCCCCTCAATTCGGCTACCAGGTACGCAAGCGCCACGAGCAGAATCGGTTTTCCGAACTCGGAGGGCTGGGCTTTGAAAAATCCGAAATTGAACCAGGCTCGAGTTCCCCGGGTGAACGAACCGAGCATCAAAACCAAGACCAGTCCGACGATCAAAAATCCATAGAGGGCCATCGCATAGCCCTTTAGCACGTGGTAGTCGAGAAGCGACGCCGCCACAAAGACCGCTATCCCCAGAACCGCCCAGATGAGATGGCGGGGCCATGAGCATCCGGCGGATGAAATACTCATCACCGTTCCGACTGCGATCAGCGCTGCATAAGATCCGCACAGCGTTTTGTCGAGTTTCATGCGCTTCCTAGTCCCCTCCGCTGCCGATGCTTGCTGCGACGTTCTGCGACAAATTGGAAGGTTCGATCCTGGCGAGCGACTCCATGATGCGCCTCGCTACCGGCGCTGCCGTCTCGGATCCGTGACCACCTCCCTCTACGACCACCGCTACCACCCATCGTGGGTTGCCGATAGGACCGACCCCGACGAACAAAGCGTTGTCACGCTTTCCTTGTACCTCGGCCGTACCGGTCTTTCCTCCTACAGGGGTCTCGGAATGAGGCCAACCCTGGAAGGCCTTTGCTGCGGTTCCTCCGCCCTGGACGACACCGACCAGGTACGCATCGATGGTCTCGAAAGTCTCTTTCGGCAATGTCAGGCTTCTCGCTAATTCGGGAGTCGATGCGGCGACGGTCGAGCCGTCGGGCGCCACAACCCGGAGCATGACATGCGGCCGATAGATCTTGCCGTCAGCCATCAAGGCCGCATACGCCTGGGCGATCTGAAGCGGCGTCGTCAATAAGTCGCCCTGTCCGATAGCCATGTTGATGTTGTCGCCCGGATACCACCTGGCGTTCTCCCTGGTCGGATCGTTGTCGTTGACCTTCAACTTCCAGGCAGGATCGGGGACTCTGCCGGGCTGCTCTCCGGGAAGATCTATTCCCGTCGGCGCGCCCCAACCGAAATCCCTGAGATCTTGCTGCATCACATCCTGGCCCTGCTGGCGGTAGCGCTGATAGTACATCCACCCCAGGTTGTAGAAATAGACGTCGCAGCTTTGCGCGATAGCCTTGGCCAGATCGGGAAAGCCGTGTCCGAACTTGGTCCAGTCCTTGAATTCGCTACCCGAGATGTCGCCCGGAACGACGTACTTTCCGGGACAAGAAAACGTCGTCTCAGGAGTGATCATCCCCTCTTTTATCGCTGCAGCCGCCAGTATCGGCTTTATCGTCGAGGCGGGCGGATATTGGCCCTGAAGCGGCCTGTTCTGGAGAGGATACAGAAGCGAGGGATCGTTCAAGCGCTCCCAGTCGGCATCGGAAATTCCGGCGGCCAGCGCCCGCAAGTCGAATGCCGGATACGAGCCCATCGCAAGAACCTCACCGGTCTGAGGATCCAAAACCACCGCCGCCGCACCTTTTAGTTTCGAAGGCGCACCGGCAGCGGGATCGTAAAGGCTTTTGACTCCACCGGCGACTTCGGCCAAGGACTCCTCTAGAACCCACTGGATATCGGAATCGATGGTCAACACGACATCTGCCCCGGGAACGGGCGGCGCCGATTCCAGCTCGCGGACCACTCTTCCTCTCGATGTGACCTCGAGTGCCCGACGGCCGGGCTGCCCCCTGAGCACTTTGTCGTATTGTTGCTCCACCCCGTCGCGGCCTACCTTGTCCGCCAGCGAATAGGAGCTGTCGGCCTCGAGCAGTTCCTTGGTCACCGGCGCTACATATCCGAGCAGGTGCGGCGCCAGCGGTCCTCCCCCTCCCGGACCCAGAAGATACTCGCGCTGCGAGCGAACTTCGGCCTCCACCGCCGGAAATTCGTCCCTGTGTTCGTAGATGAAGATGATCTTGTCCCGCGGCACATCTTCGGCGACGACTACCGGCGCGAGCTGTCCTGCCGCAGCCTCGAGCTTGGCCTCGATGTCTTCTGGAGAGAGCGGATTGGCTTTCGTCGAAAGAAGCGACGCCAGCGCCTGGACGACTTCGTTGCGCTTGCCGGAGCGGGCAAGTTCGGTCGGATCGACGGTTATGGCGTACGCGGACCTGTTGCCGACCAGTACTTTCCCGTTCCTGTCGAGGATTCGACCCCTGGGGGCAGGAATGTAGATTTCCCGAACGCGATTCGACTGTGCGAGCTTTTCATAACGCGGCGCGGAAAGACCCTGTAGATACCAGAGACGGGCCACGAGCGAGACCAGCAGAGCGACGCCGACCACGCCGACGGATGCGATTCTGAATCGGAGCTGCTCTCCGAGCATTCCTGCCTCGCCCCTCCGGCTCTAGGACTCTATGGCCTCAGCCGGCCCTCGTCTCGAGGAAATCGGCCGCCTTGCCAACCACCAGGTTCCATGGAATTGCCACCAGTGCTGTATACGCAGCAGCCACGAGTATGTTTCCCCAAGAAAAGCCCGCACCGAAGATGTATCCCAGAGTCCTGTACGCCAGGCCGCTGCCCAGTGCGGCGAAAAACGTCGACACGGGAAGCAACGCCCCGTAGGGGTGGACGACCGTCTCGCGCAGTCGACCTGCGATGAGGCCGGCTACGGTAAATGCGAGAGCGGCTATTCCGAGCCGGGGCGCCCCTAAGTAAAGATCCTGAACGAGGCCTCCGGCGAATCCCACCACGGCGCCCTTTTCCGATCCCGAGCGAAGTCCGACGAGCCATGCGGTAGCCAGCACCAGCTCAGGAGTGGCCCCGTAAAGACGCAGCGACGGGAAGACGCCGGCCTGCAAGAGCAAAGCCAGCAGCACGAGGCTGCCGTAGCCCGCGACCTTCCGCATAGGGATGCCTCAACCCTCTCCCCGGTAGACGAGCACCCGGACATACTCGAGTCTGGATAGATTCACCGACGGTTGGACCCGGATATCCGCTTCGAGTCCTGAGGATACGGAGCTCACCGAGGCTACCCGTCCTATCGATATGTTCGGAGGAAACGCCGATCCGCCTGCCGCACCAGAAGTCACTACAAGCTCACCGACTTGAGCCTGGACTCTGGGATCGATCAGCCTGAGACTCAAAGACTCCGATCCGTCGCCTACCACCGCGCCGACGTCACGGGAGTTTGCCAGCCTGGCGCCTGCGCCGAAGCGAGTGTCGATGATGAGTCTTACCCTCGAAGTGGTGAGCGATACCTCTTCGACGACACCAACCAAACCATCGGGATCTACTACGGGGAATCCCTCGACAACACCTTGTTGGGATCCTGCGTTTATCAAGACCGTCGCATCCGAGTTCGATTCCCTCGGAACGATCACACGGGCCACGATGCCCCTTATATCGCTCGATTCGTGAAGCTGAAGCATTCGCTCGAGCTGATCGATCCGCGACTTGGCGCCCACGGATCCTTCCGACTCGGCTCGCAGCCTCTTTATCTCCTCCCTGAGCCTTTCGTTTTCTTCCCTCAGCCTGCCTGCGCTGACAAGTCCGTCTACGAAGTCCACTACCGGATTGGTTATCGAGACGACGGCGTGATCGATGGGGCTCACGATCGAAAATGTCAATCGCTGGAGGGGTTCTACGATTCCGGGGGGCGTCAAAAGAAGCGCAAATGACAAGGCTATGAGCAGCACCGCCGTCCGTCTTGGGAAAAGCGGGGCGGGCTTCTGCGGGAGCACGACAATCCGTGCGGTCCCGCTCAGCGGGAAGTGGTCGAAGCCAGCACCGCGCGCAAGGCCTCGAACTCCTCGAGACACTGGCCCGACCCGATAGCTACCGAGTAGAGAGGATTCTCGGCCACCCGGATCGGCATTCCGGTCTCGTGGTTGAGCCTCGCGTCCAGGCTGCGCAGCAGCGCTCCCCCGCCGGTGAGCACGATTCCTCTGTGCATGATGTCGGCCGCGAGCTCCGGAGGCGTCCTATCTAGAGCGATTTTCACCGCGTCCACTATCTGACTCACCGGCTCTTCTATTGCATGACGAATCTCTTCGGCGGTTACAACGACCGTCTTGGGAAGACCCGTGACCAGGTCGCGTCCCCGGATCTCCGCTCTCGGTTCGTCTCTGTAGGGGAACGCCGATCCGATCGCTATTTTCACTTCCTCGGCCGTCCGCTCCCCGAGAGCCAGGTTGTACTCTTTCTTCACGAAGTTCACGATCGCCTGGTCTATCTCGTCGCCGCCGACTCTCACCGACTCGGATACGACAATTCCTCCCAGAGATATGACCGCAACCTCGGTAGTGCCACCACCGATGTCGACGACCATGTTGCCGGCCGGCTCATGTACCGGAAGACCCGCACCGATCGCTGCCGCCATAGGCTCTTCGATTATGAAAGCCCGGCGTGCGCCGGCATGCACCGCCGCTTCCTCGACCGCTCTTTGTTCTACGGCCGTTACGCCGCTGGGAACGCAGATGACGATCCTCGGCTTGGCAAACCTGCCCTGATGCACTTTCTGGATGAAGTACCGAAGCATCTTTTCGGTGATATCGAAGTCGGCTATCACGCCGTCTTTGAGGGGCCTGATCGCCTGGATGTGGCTCGGGGTGCGCCCGATCATCCTTTTGGCGTCGTGTCCTACCGCGAGGGGCCTCCCGTTTTTTGTATTGATAGCTACGACGGAAGGCTCATTGAGCACAACCCCCCGGCCGCGCACATATACGAGGGTGTTGGCAGTACCGAGATCGACGGCCATGTCACGGCCGAATGCGCCGAATAGACTTTCCGCCCGTTGTCCGGACAACCATCCTCCGCGGTCGTCGCGCCGCCCCAACCCAAGGAGCCCCCGCAGCCCTTTCTGCTCCGTAACAGAGGCCAAAAAGCCCGACCTTTTGCCCGTTGACCAGATCGGACTGGAGGTACTGCTCGATTCTCCGTTTCTCAGTTTCTCACGCATAAGCCTCGAAGTGGTGGATTGTAGCCGAAACCCAAACCTTATAGCGTTGTCACATCCGTCGGCCCCAGTCAACCCCGTCTCGGTCGACGGCGCCCTCCTCAGGGCCGCTCCAGCCTATCGACCACAGGGATCACCAGGGAGTTCCTCGCTCCGGGCAAGGTTTCGGTCGTCGGAGAAAAGCCGTGGCGGACGCAGTTCCAGCACCTCGCAGATCGCGCCGGCGGCCATCTCGGCGGCATCCAGATAAGGCACGAGTACGAGGTCGGCGCCGTCCTGGCCATGCTCGGAGGATTCGTCTTCGTCGTCGGCTGTGACGACTATCTTTCCTCGATATCCTTTCGACCTCAACGAGCGGATCAACAAACGCGACACCGCCCGGTTCCGCACGGTGCTGACAACTATGCGCAATGCGTCGAGATCTATGTAATCCATGAGATCCGGATCCTCCGCGTCGCCAAAAAAGACGCGGGGATCGCGTTTTCTCATCGCCTTTACGACCATAGGGTCGAAATCGAGGGCTATGTAGCTAATTCCACGGGACCGAAGATGCTCGATCAGAGCGCCTCCGATTCGCCCTGCCCCAAAGACGAGTACCTCCGCTCGAGGAAGCTTTCCGCCCGCCTCCGCCTCGCTCGCCAGGTCGAATTCTCCGCCCCCGCGGGCGAAACGTTCCAGAAGCCCTTCGAATCTGTTGAAAATGCGGGAAGCGTAGCTCGCCAGAAAAATCGAAACGATGAAGCTCGAAAAGGATGCGAGCACTACCGCGGTTCGGACGTGTTCGTCGATTTGTCCCGCCTCGGCGCCGGCGCCGAACAAAAGAAGGGTGAATTCGCTCGTTTGACCCATGGACAGAGCTGCAATAGTCGAAGTTCGCGCACCGAATCGAGCGCCGACGAGAGCCCCGAAGATTACGACCGGCTTTACGACGAGGACAAGGCCGAGCAAAGCCAAAGTCAAAGGAAGAGCCCGCCCGAGTTCCCCAAGTCTCACCTGAGATCCGAGCGAAAGGAAGAAGAAGGGAACAAAAAAATCTCTCACTCCGGCCAGCCTCGAAGCTGCGAGATGGCCGTGTTTTGTAGTCGATACCATCACTCCGGCGGCGAATGCCCCGGCTTCTTTTCCCATGCCGAGCGCAGCCCCGCCCAATCCGATAGCCAGCATCCAGGCCGCCAGAAATACATAGGACGTTTCGCCCGACCTCGCCGCCATCACCGACAGGGGCTCGAAGACGTAGTAGGCGACGGTCGCCACCAGAGCGAAGGCGGCGATTCGCAGCAAAGATTGACCTAATACGCCCCAGGGTCCGGCGAGGCGATCGGTCCTCCCTAACGCGGGCAACAAAAACA
>VAPR01000344.1_pt1 | contig 31807 bp, 19 predicted proteins | sample 3380701 | NCBI WGS metagenome assembly VAPR01 (sample SAMN11536904, study PRJNA540576) | hot springs metagenome | isolation source: hot spring wet sediment | place: Spain: Lobios | collected 2014-01 | reverse complement strand
CCCCGCTCTTGTTGCAGTGCGAGTGTTTGCCGGCAAAAAACGATTTTTGCGATACACATACGCACATCCGGTCAAGAGCAGCGGGCGTCAGCCCGCCGTGGTTCGAGAATCGCACCTGCGAGGACAATTCCGCGCACATCCCCACACGACCGTCACACGCAGCACCAAGAGCGGCGGGCGTTAGCCCGCCGTGGCTCACGAAACCCACCTGCAGGATGGTTCGCTTTGCGTTCGGCGAACAACGCCACCAGGAGCGGCGGGCGTTAGCCCGCCGAATGCCTCGCCTGTAGGGTTATGGGGAATGGCAAACGGGAACGTCGGCGAACAAGATAGTCGCCATCCGCCCACCTTACCGTGCTGAAAGGAAACAGGTATGCTAATTGGCGAGTGCGTTGAACCTGGCCCACAAAGGGGACCGACCATTTTCGTGGGCATGGATGAGGAGAATGAGACATGCCCGTGCATGCGGCGGTTTTCGAAGCGGATGTAACCGTACCGCTGGGGCATTCGCTGTGCGGCGGCTGGATTCGGCCGGCAATCAAGGTAGAGACACCGTTGCGCGGACTGGGATTGGTACTTCTAGGGGATGAGCCTGCGGTGGTTTTGTGCGCTCTCGACTGGTGCGGGCTGTGTAATGATGCCCATGTGCGGATGCGCGAAGCACTGGCCAGGGCAGCTCACACCACGCCGGAGCGGGTCACCATTCACACGGTGCATCAACACAATGCTCCCTTTGTGGACTTTACCGCTCAGCAGGAGGTAGCGAAACATCCAGACCTGCCGCCGATTTTCACGGTTGATTGGTGGGAGAAGATCACTACCACCCTGGCCGAGTCGCTGCGGCAGAGCCTGCGGCATTTGCAGAAGGTAACGCATATCAGTTTTGGCCAGGCCCGGGTGGAACAGGTGGCATCGAATCGTCGCGTGCTTGGACCGGACGGCAAGCTCAAATACTGGCGAGGCAGCAGTTGCAAACATGCCAGCGCCCGGGCCGAACCGGAGGGAATCATCGATCCGTTTCTGAAAACGCTGGTCTTCTGGTCAGGCGAGCGACGTCTGGTCAGCCTGCATTACTACGCCACGCATCCGATGAGCTACTACGGCGACGGAGTGGTGAACAGTGATTTTGTCGGTCTGGCCCGCGATCGCCGGAGCAAGGAAACCGGTCGTCCGCATCTGTATTTCACAGGTTGTGCAGGCAATGTGGCTGCGGGCAAATACAACGATGGTTCGCCGGAAAATCGGCCGGTTCTGGCTCAGCGAGTTTACACCGCCATGGTGGCTTCGGAGCAGTCCGGGGAGCGGATACCAGTGAGCGGCTTTCGCTGGCTGACCCAGGAGGTAGTTTTGCCGCCTCGCCAGGATGCCGACAGCGAGCGGTTACGAGCCATCCTGGCCGATCGCAAACAGCCGGTCGCTGTGCGAAACCGCACCGCGATGAAACTTTCCTACCGCTTGCGTGCCGAGGCGAAAGTTCCGATAGTTTTGAGCCGGCTCATTCTGCATGAGCGAGTTTCCATACTGCACTTGCCTGCCGAGTCGTTTGTGGAATATCAGCTGTACGCCCAGCAATTGGTTCGGGAACATTTTCTAGCGGTGGCTGCTTACGGTGACGATGGGCCGTGGTACATTCCGCTGAAACGATCTTTCGCGGAGGGCGGTTACGAACCGAGTGTTGCCTTTGCCGAACCCGATTCCGAAGATATTCTAAAACAGGGGATTGCCCGCTTGCTCTCCCGCCAACACTAACTCACCGAGCCAAGGAGGTTCGTCATGACGGTTTTCACGCGACGAGAATTTGTCGGGGCCGGACTAGCTACGGCGAGCTTCTGGATCAGCGGCACAAAAACTTCGGGGCGCGTGCTGGGCGCCAATGACCGAGTGCGTGTCGCTATTGCCGGGCTGAACGGTCGCGGTGGTGCTCACGTCAGCGCTTTTCTGGCTTTGCCTGGCGTCGAGATTGCTTACCTGATCGATCCCGATACCAGAACCTTCGCCAAACACCTCGGCCGTATCGAGAAACAGCAGGGGCGTGCGCCGATTTGTGTTCAGGATGTCCGCAAGGCTCTCGAAGACAAAAACCTCGACGTGCTCAGCATCGCCACGCCGAACCACTGGCATTCGTTGATGGCGATCTGGGCCTGCCAGGCCGGCAAGGATGTTTATGTCGAAAAACCCCTCAGCCACAACGTCAAAGAAGGTCGCATCCTGGTCGAAACCGCCCGCAAATACGGACGCATCGTGCAGCACGGCACCCAGAGCCGCAGTGATTCCGGCTGGCATACGCTGCGGGCGATTGTCGAATCGGGTAAGCTGGGACGTTTGCTGGTGGCTCGCGGCTTGTGCTACAAGCTACGGGGAAGTATCGGCTTCAAGCCACCTTCGCCTCCGCCGCAGGAACTGGACTTCAATCTCTGGCTGGGCCCGGCTCCTGAGCAGCCGCATCACGCCAACCTGGTGCATTACAACTGGCACTGGTTCTGGGATTTTGGCAACGGCGACATCGGCAATCAAGGCGTGCATCAGATGGACATCGCCCGCTGGATGATTCCGGGAGCAACTTTGCCGCAAGCCGTGTTCAGTCTGGGCGGGCGTTTCGGCTACCAGGATCAGGGGCAGACGCCCAACACCCAACTGGCCATTTTTGATTACGGGACGAATCGTCCGCTACTCATTTTCGAAGTGCGTGGTCTGCCAACCCCGCCGTATCACGAGCAAAAGGTTGGCAACATTCTGCACTTTGAAGCGGGAGTGGTGGCGGGGAAGAAGTTTTATCCGGCCGACAGCAAAACCGAGGCACCATTACCGAAAGTGGACGTTCCACGCCGGGCTCCCGGCGACATTTTCGCCAACTTCCTGGCCTGTGTGCGTTCGCGCAAAGCTGCTGATTTGCATGCCGATGTGCTCGAAGGCCATTATTCCAGTGCGTTGTGTCATCTGGCCAACGTTTCGTATCGTCTGGGTACGGAAATGACGCCGCAACAATTCCGCTCCCACCTCCGCGACGAGCCTCATCTGGAAGAAGCCCTGGCGCGGATGGAAGAGCATCTGCGGAACAACAAAGTGCTGCTCAGCGATATTCGCTACCGCGTCGGTCGGCGGCTCAAAGTGGACGCAACCACGGAGACTATTGTCGGGGACAACGACGCCAACCGCCTGCTTTTCCGCGAATACCGAAAACCTTTTGTCGTGCCGGATAAGGTCGTCTGAGTCCTGGCCGCTACGCGATACGAATCGAACTGGGCGTACCGGCCCTGTAAAAACGGCGGATGACATCGCTCAGAGGGTAGCGCTCTGCGAAGCAAACCAGCTTCCGGCAGACCGTGGTGTCCAGCTGGCGGTGATGCCGAGATCGCTGCCGGTCGGACAAGCGAAAACCACTCCTTCATTGTCGCCGGCGTCGCTGTGGGTTATGATTTGACGGGAGGGTTATCCGAGACAACAGGGAATAGCCTCATGGCAACACGAACTGTGCTGCTGGTGGATGACGATGTGGACATCCTGCAAGGGATGCGGGTGGTCATCGAAAGTCGCGGCTACCGCGTGTTGACCGCCACCGATGGGAATAGCGGACTGGCTCTGGCGGAAAAAGAGCAACCCGATGTGGTGGTTGTGGACATGATGATGCCCAAGAAAAGCGGCTTTTTGGTGCTGGAGCGGCTTAAAAGCCGGAAGCAGAATGCACCACGTGTCATTATGATCACGGCCAATGAAGGCGGTCGGCACCGGGCTTATGCCGAGATGCTGGGCGTGGATGACTATATCCGCAAACCTTTCGCCATGGAACGCCTCCTCGAAAGCATCGAGCGCCTCTGCCCGTTGCAGGAAGGAGAAAACGCCTCCTCCAGGCAGTAAGCGCGTGCATGGGCGTTGCCGGCACCGCGTTGCCGAACCGGCCGATCTCGCTTTCACCAGGCAAAACGTGCCCGCGGACCTCAGGGGTATCGCCCTGCCAGAGACGAGCACACTTGCTGGCGCATTCAAATTCGGTACGTTGGCTGATACGGGTGTCGCCCTGCCAGAGACGAGCACACTTCCTTGCCATATCCGCGACGACGAGGGTAACCGTGTCGCCGACAGAGAAAGGATCGTACTGATACAAGACCAGCCGTGGTAAGAATGTTGGGGTAAAATGTGTCGCCCGGATAGGAGGGATCGGGGGTCGGGCCCTGGCGAGGAACACGCATGGCCGAAGTGCTGGTGGCGATGCTGTGGTTAGCGGTCGGCTGTGCCGTGCCCTGCGCCGCACTGGGAACGTTTCTGGTAGTGCGGCGTATGAGTTTGCTGGGGGATGCGATTAGCCACGCGGTTTTGCCGGGCATCGCCCTGGGCTTTTTCTGGACGCGCGAATTAGGCAGCTGGTCTCTGGTAGTGGGAGCGGCTGCATTTGGCGTGCTCACTGCTGTGATGTCGCAGTGGCTGCATCGGCGGGTGCGTTTGCCGGAGGACGTGAGTTTGGGTGTGGTATTCACGGCGTTATTCGCGCTGGGAGTAGCGCTCATCACCTACGCCAGCCGACGCTGGCATGTGGACCTCGATCCGGGGTGCGTTTTGTACGGCCAGCTGGAGCTTTCGACGTTGCACTCGGAGACGGTGTTGGGCTGGAAGATTCCGCGGGCTTTTGTGGAAACTCTCCTGCCGCTCAATGTCCTGGTGCTGGTCGGCATCGTCTTGTTCTGGAAGGAACTGCAACTGGTCAGTTTTGATGTCGAACAGGCGGAAATTCTGGGATATCGGCCGGGATGGGTGAACCAGGGATTGCTGGTGGCGGTGGCGGTGGTTTGCGTGGCAGTGTTTCGAGAAGTCGGTTCCATTCTGGTGCTGGCGTTGCTGATTGTACCGGCAGCGACGGCATTGCTGCTGGCCAAGCGTCTGTCGCGCGTGGTGATGATGGCCGTGGGGATCGGCGTGATCGGTGCGTGCCTGGGCTGTTTGCTCGCGGTGCGCTACAACTGGAATACTGCTGGAAGCATTGCCATGGCCCTGGGCGGATTGTTCGCCGCAGCTTTGCTTCTTGCGCCCCGTCAGGGAATAGTCGCGCAGGTGGTGCGGCGAGTGGCTTTGCGCTGGCGGATTGTTTGTGAGGACGTGCTGGCCTTTTGTTACCGCATCGAGGAAGCTGCCCAGAAAGGGCGTTTGCCTCGCGGAACTATTGGCAATACCGACCTGCGACGATTGCTGGGACGCTTCTGGCCGGTGGTGCTGTGGTACCTGCGTCTGAAGGGCGATCTCATGCCCGCGGCACCCGGATACTGGCAACTCAGCGAATCCGGACGCACACGGGCCAGGCTGATTGTGCGATCGCATCGGTTATGGGAGACGTGGTTGCAACGCCATTTCCCGCTCCCAGCTGACCATCTCCACGCCATTGCCGAACGCATGGAACATTTCCTGACGCCGGAGTTGCAGGCGGAACTGGCCGCGGAACTCGGCGAGACTCACGACCCTCACGGTCGGGAAATTCCGCCGGCCTGAACACGGTGTTTTTGGAAAGACGGCATCCATCGGCCCCAACGGGGTGGCGATCGGCTACGGCTGCGCTGAACCGCTCTGGCTGCCAGGAGCGGCACTGCAGCAGAGCAAGGCCGGCGGCGGAACGCGAAAACTCAAAAAGGTGGGATGCCGATTTCGCCGACCGACCACGGCTGTTTGAATGACCCGACCGTTCGGTGCCAGGAAGGCACTGCGGCGGAAATAGTGCGTATGGCCACTGACGACCAGGCAAACCTTCGGTCGCTGCACCACTGCCTGGCCGAGCGTGAGGTTACCGAAATAGGCATTCGAGAAGCTCCAGAATTTGTCTCCCGGTCGTCGGGCCAACTGGGGTTCCAGAATGGGCACATGGGTCACGACCACGATATGCTCGACGTCGGGGCGAGCCACTGCGGCATCCAGCCGCTGCAAAAATGCCGCACTCACCTCTGCCGCAAATTCCAGGTCCGACCAGGGCCAATTGATGCGGTCATCCGTCGAGAAAAAATGCTTCTCCCGCGCATAGACCTCCGGCGAATATCCGAGGTCGGGCTCGGCAGCGGAGTAATCGTACCAGGCGATGGTGCCGACAATGGCTACGGGCGGGCGAACATAGACCAGGTCTTCGAGCCAGATTCCACCGACGCTTTCGATCTGCCGGCGCAATTCGCCCTGCCAGAGTTGCTTACTGCTGGCCCCACCATAAGACGTGTTCGCAGGCAGAAATCTTCCCGCAGGGTCCAGCCGTTTATCCACGCAACTGGCAGGATATAAATCGTGGTTGCCGGCCAGAACCAGTTTCGGACAGGGAAGTTCGCGGAACAAGGCCAAACAGGGAGCCGAATACGCCGAAGTTTCGCCCAGGTCTCCCGCTAACACCAGCACATCCGGTCGGAGTCGGTGAAGGTCGTACACCAGTCGGAGTAAAACCAGGTCGCTGGTCTTCGGATAATGCAGGTCGGCGGTGATCGCCAGCAGCATACGGCGTTACCAATCGGCCTGCAGGGCAGCATTCTTGTCGCGGAAATGGCGAATGACCTTGAGCAGGCCCGCCTCATCCAGTCCGGCCAGCAATTCCGGACGCACCCGGCACAGCGCCAGCTTGCCTTTATTTCCGGTAACCAACTGGTACACCTCGCGGATCATTTCCGCGGCAGTGCTGGACATGCGGCGAACGTTTTTGAAGTCGAGGAGCACCCGCATGCGTGGTCGTTGCACGGCCTGCAACAATTCCCGACGGATGGACTGAATCTCCGCTTCCTCGACGAGATGGATATCGTTGAAGCGAATGGTGGTGATACCGTTTTCCTCGCCGATACGCAGTCGGCCTCGCACCACCCCGCGTTGCAAAGCGAATTGAGCAAGAATCTGGGCTGCCGCATCCGCTGCGGAAGACGGTCGGGATTCCAGTGCCCGGCTAAGCGGATCCCCACTCTCGGCCTCTTCTTCAGTATGCTGAAAAGCCTGGTCGAGCGCTTTCAAAGCCCATTCTTCAGCATCGCGCTGGTGCAATTGTTTCTCTTTGAATTGCACCTTGAACTTGGCCGGGCCTATAGTCAACCGGTCGCCGGCGTGCAGCGGTACTTCCTCTCCTGGCCCCACCGGTTGATCGTTGACCTGGACGATGGCTTCACCGGTGCCGAGATTACGAACGAAGACTTTGTTGGTTCGCGTTATAATGGCACAATGCTGTTTCGAGACGCCGGGAGCATTGATCCGCAACTGGCAGGCCGGGTCGTTGCCAATCAGAAACAGGTCGCGCTTGATCTCAACGACCGTCCCCTGGTATTTGCCATCGCTGACAACCAGCATGACTCGCATGGCCGGTACCTCCGCCATCTCGCCGCACGTATCCGCGACTTACTCAGCCCACGCTGTACGGTCAGGTTAGCCCCACCAGACTACTCGCCGCCGGACCTGCGCAGTTGGCCTGTACCTGTATGTCGCCGCCAGCATCCCGGACATTTTCCCTCGCATTCGGCCAGATAGCGACTGAGTTTGTCCCGGAGTGCTGGCCGTTTCGGCAAGCTGGAGCAGTGTCTCTCCAGTTGCCGGCAAGCAATACCACGGAGCCGGCGGTACTGCTGGCACACCTGCCACGCTGGAGCAATGCGTCAGCGGAGCATCGTGCGGTTTTTTTCGCATGTAAAAAGATAGCTTCAGTCCCGGCCTCGGTTTCGGCTTGATCAGCCGTTATTAGTGTAGCAGAGCCACCCCCACTTTGCCAGTGGCGGCCCCTCGGGAAACTGTTCTGTTATTCGCCGAGCGAGAGGTTCAGCCGTTACTGCTTTTCCACTAAGATCCGCTGCAAAAACAACAAGCTCATGGAGAAGCCACAAGCACCACCACGATTTCCTGGCCAATGCCTTCCCCCGAAGACAGCGCGGGATTCGCCAGAACGATGTCGGGCCAGGTTAAAAACAGTTCCCAGCGCAGGCAACTTCCAGGGCCGCGTAATAAGCCCACACGTTGCGGCTCCGAGCAACATCCAGCCATACCAATTGCCCATTCGTGTTCATGCACGGAGGCGGTCATTTGTCCCCCAAGCGACACGCAGGAATACCCAGTTTTTCGTTGCCTGCATGGCGGAACAGGCTGTAAACCGCGTCAAAAAATGTCCAGGAGGAATACCGATTTCCGGTTGCCAGCATGTCTTGCAGCGTTTAGCTTAACAAGCGGGAAAAACGCTTCTGCCCTCTGGGAGTTACGCCATGTCGCAAGCGACGACCGAACCGCTGCCCCGCCTGGTGGATGCTCAGCGTTCGCTCTGGTTTGAGATGACACAGTACATCATGGTGCTGGCCGGGTTTGTACTGCTTACTCTGGGCGTGATCATGTTCATGAGCGCGGAGGACACCGTTAAGGAAAAACTCAACCTCGCAGGTGAGGACCACGAACCCGCAAAAGTGCAACGTCTGGTCTGGCTCGAACGAGCACTCCATGCCGGTCAGGCTGGAGTGGGTCTGGCTCTGGTCATTTTAGGATTGACCATTTCCCGAGCGCCTCTCTTTTGCTCGGTAACAGCGAACGTCCTGTTCCTAGCACATCTGGTGGTCAGCCTGGTGTTGGGCGAACCTGATGTATTCAGGCGGGTCAGGTTCGTTATTGCCTTGTTTTTGTTGAATTCCATCTTCTCGGCTCTGGCATATCGGCGTGATCTGCGACGAGCAGCGCAGGAACCTGAAATTTTCGAGGGGGAACTCATCAGCGCCCCGCTTATCCCGGAAACTGGCGACACCGTCGGGGCCAGCACACAGCCAGAAGCATCATTGTTTCCCCCGCCCACCTCTACCGTGGCAACGCAAGCGGTCACGGGGCATCAGGAAACTGACCGTGCGCCAGGGTCGTCCCGGATTGAAATCGTCGCTCGCCAGCCGATTCCGTGGTTCGGATTGCTTTGCTGCCTGGCAGCATTGGGATTGCTGGGATTTTCTGCACATACGGGCCAAACCATGTACGCCTGGTGGGCAGTAGCACCGGCGCTTGCGAGTCTGGCACTACTGGCATCCCGCCCAGGCTCCTTCCGTGCCATTTTGCACGACACCGCTCTGGAAATTCTGCAACCGCGACCAGTCACCATATCCTGGGAGACAATCCAGGCCCTTGTGCCAGCAGGCATAAGGTTGCTCAATCGTTTACTACCGCCCTCCTCCAATTACCCGATTGCCGTGGTACACAGCCGGGGAAGTTTCGAGATACCGCGACACACCAATCTGCCATCCGACCAGTGACTGGGACTCTTGCTGGAAAGGATACCATCGACCAGAGGACAAAATCTGCCCCCGCGATTAGTCCCTTACTGGCAGGCACAGGTCAGACTCTGGGGTAAAAGCGGTGTCTATACTTACTGCAGCCGTGAGGAAATGGGGATGCCGTGGTATAGGCGAAAAACAATCTTGCTCCTAGCTTTGGCGGCGCTGGCAACGGCTGCGATCTGGATAGGCGGTGCGGATTGGAATGAGATAAAGGTCGCCGGTATGTTGCTAGGTTTTTGGGCGTGGTGGGCTTGCTAGTGATTTCGCCGATTAGCCGCTGGATCAGCCGAATGAAAAACTCCGGACTCGTCGTTTCGCCGCGCGGCTTCGCCGTGTTACAAAAACCTTTTATCGGCCACGCCAGCTGGCGAGAAGTGGTCGGGATAAGCTGGGAGTCGCAACCAGATTTGTCGCTTATCGGTCGCCATGCCGTCGTCGTGACCATCAAAGAGCAGAAAATCCCTATCTACGATATTTACGACCGGCCGTTGATGACCATTTACCGACAGATGCACTACTACTGGCGGGGTGTGGAACCTGGCGGAGGCTCGCCCGCCGCCTAGCTGAAAGCCCAAACCGTTGTCCTCGCCTAGCGGGCGTGCGAATCCGGCGTAACTACATCAAGGCAGGTGTAGCTTAGCTCCTTTGGTGGATCAGGTACAATGGTCCCATTGTGCGACTCCCGCGTAACTACATCAAGGCGGGTGTAACGATGCACTGTGCGGCGTGCAGGTAGCAACTTGCGAATCCGGCGTAACTACATCAAGGCGTCCAAGTAACTGTAACCCGAATAGTTGTGCTCGGCCGTATCGGCGGTCTGACTCCAGCATCGCTGCATCAAAGTGTCAAGCAGCTAAAAGCCCAAACGGTTGTCCTCGCCTTATTCGCTGCTTCTGATTGCGACGTTACCGGAGCAAGGCCACAGAAAGCCAGCCAGCCGATAACCTATCCGGTGCTTCTGATTGCGACGTTGAATTAGATGACGAAATGAGGAAAGCGTCCGTACGGGAACTCTTCGGTGCTTTTTATCGCTACCGTTGACGTGAGCCAGGCCGCAGAAGCAGGGTCTTCGCCTTAACTGGTGTGCTTTTTCCGGTACCACATTTCGATAAGCCAGCCGGCGAAAAACGGGGCGTATTCGATCCAGACCCAAACTTCGTGGAAAAATCGGTAGCCAGGCCAACCGGTACCCAGAACGTCTGTTCCGCCTTCCGGATAGTGGTAAAAGAACCAGAAATAGAGGTAGTACTGTGCCAGCAATCCCGGGAGCAAATACCAGGCAGTTTGCCGCGCCCAGGTCAGCCAGGGTAACGCCCACAGAAAATACCAGGGATTGCCCGTCGGCAGGAGCAAAAATAACCAGGCCAGTGCGGTGAAGGTAGTGGCGAACCAGTGGCTTTGATTTTCCAGGCTGGCGGATTGCGTTCGCGGGTCGGTAGTGGGTCGCAGTTGCCGTAATGTTCGCCGTACCAGCCAGCCGACCAACCCCAGGTACACCAGCGCGTGCACACTGTAGGCGAGCACGAAAGCTGGACTCACCGGCACCAGAGCAAAGCGGCGGAGTTCCCCGGCTAGCAATCCCCCTCCGAGTGCTGTCCAGGCAGTTCGATGAGCAAGTTCTTCCGGTGTATCGGGAGGACAGCGCGGCCAGTAAGACCAGCGCGTGATCCACTCGCGCCAATCCGTCGGTAACAACCATTCCAGCCCGCGGCGTGTCCAGTGGAAGATAGCGTCATTCATTTCCCACTGGGTCAGGAAAATTGTCAGGCCGGTGAACGGTGTGCGGCTAGCGGGTGAAGGCAACGCCCACGCGATAGCCCCAACCAGCACCGGCACGGCCACACCGAAAAACCGCCAGTACGCCGATCGCCCACCCGTCGTGCCCATCCAGGCCAGAAGGATGGGTAACAAGGCCAGCGGGTACGCTTTGGTCAGCACTGCCAGTGCCCAGGCCAATCCGGCCCAACCCCAGCGTTGCCGCAAGCCGCACCACCACGCCCAGACACAGAAAAACACCGCCACGCTATCCACGTGCCCGGAATTGGCTACCTCTTTCAAAACCAGCGGACACCAGGCATATACCACCGACCAGCACAGCGGCAGCCGCATCTCGTTCAGAATGAGCAACAGCGTCAAAAGCGTGGCAACGTCAAAAAGGACGAGCACCGCTTTCAGGACGGTGGTGCGCTCTTCTACAGTGGAGGTGTCCGGGCAAAACCAGACGGCCACAGCAAACACAACCTGAGCCAGGGGCGGATACGTGGTCGGCATGCCGCCGTGATGGGCCAGCGCTAACCAGAACAAACGCCGGTTGTGCACGAAATGCTCGCTCAATATTTCCGCCAGGCGCTGGTAGTCGTGTTCCAGTTGCACGGCCAGACCGCGTTGCTGGCGCTCGTAAGCAACGGTCAGGTGCTCCGCGATTTCTGCCGGCGTGTAGCGATAGGGATTGATTCCGGCAAGCACAAGTCGGCCGTCCCACAGATAGCGATACAGATCGGCTTCTTGAATCGGTCGGGTCGGGACGAGGATCAGCCGATAGAGGCCCGCCAGCATCAACACTACCGTCAAAGGCCAGAGCTCCCGCTGAATCCAGGTGTTTTTCGAATCGGCGGGTGGGACATGGCGTTGCACGACGTAACATGCCGCTACCCAGGCCATCCAGGCCGCACTCAGCAACACCACCACCTGCACAATGGGACGCTCGGTATGCCCTTCCCCGAAAACAAAACGTTGCGACAAATAGGCCAGAAATGCGTAAGGCAGCAATGCAACCAGACCGAAAATGACCAGCCAGGTCGTAGCACGGGCGGGATTGCCGTCGCCGTTTTGTCGGGTTGTGTGCATTGCCGCCGCGGTCATGATTCACGTCTGCCCTGTTGCAGCAGGCATTCCAGTCGAGTTTATTGTCCCATGACTGCGGGAAAGTTCGCCACTATCGCGCAGATTGCCGCCATTCCTTTCGAGATTATTGTCTCATTGCTGCCGCGGTCATGGTTCACGTCCGCCCCAGCGAACATCCCCGAGGGCGATTTTCTGCCTGTTCCTGACTGGCACGCCAGCAAAATTTGGTTCGCACCAGGGCATATTGTGTCGCGTAGCTGCTATTTGCGAAAGGGCCCATACGGCAGTGCGAAAACAGGAGTGAGCAGCCAGCAGAAACCGGCCATCGGCAAACCATAGAAAGCGCGGCAGTGCATAAAAGACGGAATGAGCAGTAACCACGAACACGGAGCAGCCAGCGATAAACGAAAACACACGCGGCAGTGTACGAAAGGCGTTATTTCGGCTGATGCAGTCAGTCGGCATGCTCGAATTTCACCAGTCGCCAACGCATCGGGCGGAGCGGCGACAGCTGGGCCTGTTGTGCCGGTCGGTCAGCGTGCCCAGTGTTTGCCGGTACGATAAGTTTGGGCGACAAGGCCGCGGTGGTCAATAGCGATGATAACAGCCCCTTCCCGCCAGGTTTCCCAGACGGTGGCCCCAAACTCCCGATACACGGCAGCACGCTGAGTGCGTCGGCGATCGCAAGCGACTACCACCAGACCCGGCCGACATGCCTGCGCCAGGGCAGGAGTATTGGCGCGCGGCGAGCCATGATGCGGGGCCAGCAGCACCTGCACCGGTTTGGGGAGGTGCGGTAAAACCTGGCTCAATCCTGGTTCCTCGAGGTCGCCCGTCAGGAGAATTTGCTGCTGGCCGTATCGCAGCAACAGTACCAGACTGCGGGCGTTTTCAGGGCCAGGTGGCCCGTCCGGTGGCGGATGCAGAATTTCGATGGCCAACTGTTCCTGGCCCGGCTGCGATGTTCTGGAACTGGCGGGAGCACTGAGCGGAACTAACCGTACACTGGTGTCGAGGCGATATACCGCAGCGCCGGCACGTTCGAGCGCTTGCTGAAGATATCGGCTGGCCGCCCCACCCTTTTCCCAGAAACTGGGCGTAACATAAACGGCACCGATACGGAACCTTTCCACCAGACGCGGTAAGGCGTTGTAGTGATCGAGATCGCCGTGAGAAAGAAGGACCGCGTCAATCCGGCGTTTTTGCCGATGCCACAAAAACGGAGCGATAACCCGCTCAGCTACGTCCGGCCCGGAGAGTGAACCCGCATCGTAAAGCCAGGTGCAGCCGTCCGGCGTTTCCACGACAACACAGCCACCGTGACCAACGTCGAGAAAGGTCACCCGCAATCCATTCCAGCGCTCTGGAATCAGGCTAACCAACCAGCCGATGACCGCCCATACCGCGACCCAGCCGATTACCCATCGCCATACTTTGTCCATGCTGGGCAGCAGCATCCAGGCCAGAACCACCAGGTAAAATCCGATCAACCACCACAGAGCCGGACCGGGCGTGAAGAAGTAGGCGAGCGGGACATTTTCCGCCCAGATGAGGAGCCCGTCGGCAATTCGCAAGGGCCAGGCGACCAGCCAGGCCAGACAACTCCCGATTCCCGGCACTCCCGCGGTAAATAGCAGTGCGATTCCTGCCAGCAAGGCGACGGTGATCAACGGAACAACCAGCGGGGTAAGCCAGACGCTCGCCGAAGGCACAGTGTTTACCTGGGCCGCTACACAAGGGGCCAACACGAGCCAGATCGCCCCGCTAACCAGACAGCTATCGCGCAGCCAGAGCAACACCGCCCGCACCAGCCACCTCGACCAGGAAAACCGTTCCAGGTGTTGCCAGGGATCGCGGAACAGTTCGTGCGTGTAGCGGATCAGCGTCTCGGCAAGCGTGCACAGCACCAGCGAGGCGAGAAAGGAGAGCTGGCACCCCAGCGTGAACCAATCCTGCGGTTGCCACACGCCGATCACTAACCACGCCAGGCAAAGGAAATTCACCCTTTCGGTGGGTCGCGTCAACGCTAATCCGAGGCACCAGCAAGTCACCATAATCGCGGCGCGAAGCGTTGCCGGTCGTGCACCGGTCAGAAGTGCATACGACCACAGCAGCGGTATCACCAGCCAGGTCAGGTGACGCGGTGTCTTGCCAAAAAAGCGACCCAGCCACTGGACAAACGCAGCCAGCAGCACCAGGTGCTGCCCGGAGATGGCCAGGACGTGAATTACGCCGGTATGCAAATAACGTTGCATAGCCCGCGGATCCACACTGGTCATTTCGCCCAGCAGCAACGCCACCGCCAGACCGAACACCTCTTCGGGCAGCAGTTCCTTGAGCCGATGGTAAAAGTATCGCTGACATCGGACGATCTGGGCCGGGAGATCGTACCAGCGTGCTGACTCCATACGCCAGCAGTTTTCCGCCGGTCCGCGAACGTAAACCCGCCCAGACAAACCCCGAGCATAATCGGAAAAACCAGGAGCATCCTCCCCCGGATTCCCGGGAGGCATGACCGCGATCAATTCGCCCAGCACCTGCACACGGTCGCCCGCTGCCAGCCAGTCAGCAGGACCATCGAAACTGATACGCATACGCCCACTTCGCCGCTCCCATCTCCCCGCAACGCTGAGATGCTCAACATCGGCCAGGCCTGTCGTATAAGCTCCTTTTTCCCACGAGCGCAACGGTTCGTAACGCGGCAACACCGTGTGCAATTCCACCAAACGCAGTCTCAGCAGCGCCGTTCGGCCTTCGGGAGAGGCGTCGTGGCGAATATCTTCCGCCGGGACCATTGCCCGCACATGGTACCATACCGCTCCGACCAGCAGGCATCCCACCAGAAGCCACAGCGTTCGTACCGCTCTCGACCATCCACCGGCACTGCACCACGGACTGAGTACCCAGGCCAGTGTCAGCAAAAGGCTACCGGGCAAGCCCAGCCATTCCCAGCGCGCCAGCAACACGCCGGCAGTATAGCAGACGGCCACCGGCAAAATCGGGCGTAACAAGAACGTCTGCTGCCATCCGACAACGAGCATCGAGAAGCGACGCTTGACCGTCAGCCAGTGTCGGCCGATCGCTGACCGTATTGCCGAAGCGCGGGTTCCAGAAGGACGGTTTAAACTGGCGGTCGAACAACCTTCCTGCCGCTGCAATTCCACGCTCATGCAGTATCCTCCGTGCCCATGCAGCAACTATCCTGCCGACACGCATTCAGCATATACGCCTGCCAGACGCTCTGCTACAAAAAAATCATGCGAGAAATCACCCCGGAGAATGCCGCTGATTACCTGCTTCAAACCGGACTTGTCGGCGAAGAAATCCTCAGCGTCGAAGCCCTGGGTTGGGGTGTATCCAACCTGGTTCTGCGTGTGCGCACGCCGCGGCAATGGTATGTCCTGAAACAATCCCGACCGCAGCTTCGCACCAGAGAACTCTGGTTAAGCGATCCGGAGCGAATCTTCCGCGAAGCCGAGGCTATGCGAGCCCTGGCCACGATTCTGCCTGCCGGTGTGGTGCCGCGTCTCCTGCACGTGGATCGGCAGGACTACTGGTTGCTCATGGAACACGCCCCGCCATCGGCCCGAGTCTGGAAAGGAGAATTGCTCGCCGCACGGATTGACCCCGCAGTCGCGGAATTTGCCGGGCACATCCTCGGTCTGTTACACCAGCGCACCCGCGATGAGCCGGCATGGCGTGAGCAGTTCGCTGACCGCACCATTTTCTGGCAACTGCGTACCGAGCCGTTTTATCTTCGCATCCTGCAACGGCATCCCGATCTGACCGACGCCGTGCGGCCCTTGATTCAGCGGCTGGAAAGTCATAGCGAAGCGATCTGTCATGGCGATTTCAGCCCGAAAAACTTTCTTGTCTGGCCAGCGGACTCGCAGCATCAGCAGATGGCTGACATCGCCAGGCCGCGTGGCTTTTTTACACTGGTGGACTACGAAACCGTGCACTACGGCGACCCGGCAATGGATGTTGGCTTCTTCTTGAGCCACTTGTTGCTGAAAGCCTTGCGATTATCGCGGCCGTGGACAGAATCGTGGCAGCTTCCGCAACCGCCCGAGATCAACCCAGCCCACCACCCAGCCGATCGGGCCGGCTCATCACCCAGCGACAGTTCGAGGGCAGAAATTCCCTGGCCGGAACAAATCTGTGCTCTGACCGACCGCTTCTGGGCGCACTATCGTGACACCGCCGGAGACCTTTGCACACCGGAACATGAGTACTGGTCGCGCCTGCATTGCGGCGTGGTCATGCTGGTGCGCGTGGATGGCACCAGTCCCGTGGATTACCTGCCGGAAGACTGCCTCCGCACCGCCGCCCGCCAGTTGGCACGATCGCTGTTGTTGCAGCCGACCGGGGACTGGCAGGAAGTGCTGGCACGATTACGCGAACTCCAGCGGCATCTGCCAGTACCGACCACGAACTGAGCACGACGGCCACAACGGGAGTTAACACCCTATGGCAACCCGCGCAGGAAGGCTCATTGGTTTGCCGGCGCATACGGACAGAGGTGATAGGCCACGCAGCAATGGGCTTGCCGGGTAAGTTTTACTCGGGAAGGTGGCGGAGTTCGTCCTGGAGTTGTTCCCAGCGGAGGAGTTGCTGGGGAGCCTGTGGTAAGCGTTCCAGGGGCATGATCAGCCAGGGGGCGCGTTCGGCCAGAACGCGACGGACTTCCATTTCCATGCGGCGTAACCATTGCGGCGTGTCGAGCCCGGCACCACTGGGGGATTGCAAAAACGGTTGCAAAGCCTCTCGCAAATGATTGACCGCCTCGCCACCGCCCTGTTTGGCTTCCATCATAACCGGTTCTACCAGGGCACACAGATAATCTTCCTGCAAATCGAGTCCCAGGCCGCCCTGGATGCGATCGTGGATGGTAATCAGCTGCAAGCCATAACGCTGTTCGAGTTCTGCCAGGCGGCTTCGCAATTCGGCCGTGCGAGTCTGGGCGAGTTGCTCGACCCATTGCCGCCATAATCGCGCTGTTCGCATACTCCCTTCGCGCACCAGCACTTCATGGGCCAGACTGAGCGGGCGGTAATGCCAGCGGAATCGTTCAAACTCCACTTTGACGCGGAGAAACTCCATCAGCAGATGCAGATTCTCGCCGTAATCCGAATGGGCGGTGGTAGCGTTGTAGTCCTTGAATTCCTCGTAGTGGTCGGCCAGGGCGTGCAAGATGATTTCCAGGAAATAAGCAGCGCGATCACGAGGGATGTGATCGTCGAGTTCTTCCAGCAGGGCGATGGGTTCGCTGCGTGACCACGGCAGGCTTGCGCCAGCCGCTCCCGCCTGCGCTTCCTGTTCTAAATCGCGCAACCACTGATGCACGCCGCGATGCAGGATACCGCGAATGTTGGCCAGTGTCAGAAACTTCGGATGGAACAAATCGCGACCGTAGCGGCGGATGAAACGGAGCAGTTGCTGCCATTCGTTCTCGTTGCGGATCAACTCCAGCGCCGAGAGGCGAACCGACTGGCTATGTTGCCGCCAGAGTTTGCCGAAGCGGTTGGCTACCCCTTGCAACAACCGCACGACATGTTCAGGCAAATTCAGGGGCGGAAACCACACGCGAGCCGAGCGTACCAGAGTCCGAACCACTCCCTGAAAGGCCGCCTGGAACAGCCGGTCGAATTCGGTCACCCGTCGCGCCCCGGCGACCGGTCGGCCTTCGAGTTCCAGAGCGTGCTCCAGTAAGCGGTAAGTGGCACGCACCAGACCGAGGCGGGGGAGGTTTTCGGCCAACATGCGAAAGGTCAACAACAACGCCCGGGTGGTCAACACTGCGCGTGCTTCCCCTCCGGCTTCCGGTGGCACATAAAGCAGCGGGACATCCTGCACGCTTTGCCACCAGTTTTCCATGTACCATTGCAGCAAGAGCGGATCGTTCCGCAGAGCGGCACGTTCCAGCAAAGCGGCCTGCCATTCGTGCAACTCTTCGTCTGCGATGTTGGGCGGTGGTTCGGCATGGGTGGCGGCTCGCAGCGAACGCAAAGCCAGGCGTGTCTCCTGCACCGCTACCAGCACCTGATGGAGCAGGTCTTCCTTGATCTGGCATCGCCGTTCGTATTCGGCTACCGAATCCGGGTCGGCGGAAGGAGCAGGCAGGTTTTGCGCCTGCACCTCGTCGAGCAGGCGGAGTAACGCCGTAATCCGGGTTTGCGCTCGCCGCTCCCAGTCGGCCAGGGTTTCCTCAATTCCGGGGAGTGTGTGTTGTGTGGCCAGGCGACCGGCTAATTGCCATAGCGATGCTTCCATTGTCAGAAAACGCAGCCGGGGTTCGAGTCGGTCGCTTTCCGTCTCCAGAGAAAACTCGCCCGGCGCTGGCCCCACATCGGCGACGCTTCCTTCCACATCGTCTTCGCTGCTGCCACGGAACACCACGCCTTCGTATGCGGCCGCGTAAGGATTCTCCTTCTCGGTGCGGGGGCTCTCTTGAGCCAGACCCAGCTGCGGCACTTCGCCGAACTCACCAGCATTCGCGTCCAGATAGTCGAGAAATTTCTTCAGCTGTTGCCAGGCTCGCAGCCACTCCTGCTCCTGTGGTGGTGGCGCAGACGGTAACTCCTTCCAGGTGGGGAGAGTCTCGGCGGGTGCAGTCTGAGAGGAAGCAGCGGATGCGGGGGATATAACCGCTACCGCCCAGCGCACCGCCAGACTCGAAAACGAGTAAATCCCATCTTCCAGGGGCACCGTCTGGCCGGGACGCGAAGGTTCCGCATCCTCGGCGGACAAATCTTCTTCTCCGGCAGCCTGACTGAGCCAGGCCATGAGCAGACCCAGACTGGCCGAGTAATCGCGTTTTTCCAGCAGCGCTTGCACCGCTAAAGCAAAGGCTTTGGCGGTGCGAAACTGATGCAGATGCCGGCGCCAGAAGGCCAGGTCGGCCGGCTGATTACCGCGCTCATGCCACCGCGCCAGGACAGCGGCGACGTGTTCGGCAGAATGGAACTCCTCCAGGGCATGTACCCGAGGCACATCGCTTACTTCATGCGCAGCAAACCGATGCCACCACTCGGCGAAGCGACGCATGTGGCGACGAACCTGCGCTGCCAGTTCGCGCTGGCCACGAGCCGATGCTTCTCCGAGTAAGCGACTGTAATGGTGCAATACACCCTGAATCAACCGGAGCAATTCTTCCACACGCGGGTCGCGAACGCTGTCCTCTGCCGCTCCTGAGACGGGGAACATTCCCTGAAAGCCGAGAATGTTCCAGGGGTCCACCAATGCCCCGCAACGCACGCCGCGGAGCAACAGTTGCCGGATCTGCTTAAGCCAGGAAGCGGCCTGTTCGAGCTGGCCGTATTCGAGCTGGCGATGCACTTCGGCCAACCGGCAGACCAGATCCACACTCCAGCGGACGGTGGCCGGCAAACCGCTCACCAGACGCCGACTTTCTTCGGGATAACCCATCTGGGCCCAGAGCGTGGCCAGCATGCGACGCTGCAATTGCGCAGCACGTCGGCGAGCCAGTGTTTGATTCAGATGCACGCGCACACCGCCGAACGGCTGCTTCAGGCGTTTTGCTTCGGCACGCAGTCGCTTGCCGTGTTCCCCAGGCACACGTTCCAGCCACCAGCGATAAAAAGTGTCGCGAGCCTCGGCGACTTTCGGCACCAGCACGGCCAGGGAAGCGTGGGCTTCTGGAGAACGCGGTGACCGACCAGCCACGCCCGTTCCCATCAAAATCGTCGCCGCCAGAACCAACGCCGCCTCCAGCAACCGCTCCTCACGATCACGACCGTCATCCCGTTCCACCCACTCCTGCAGCAAATCGAGCGTCAGCTTTTGCAGGACGTAGCGGCAATAACGTCCCCGCTTGTTCAGCTGGTACGGGTCCCACATGCCGAACAGATAATTCGGCCGGCGCTGGGCTGGATGGGCGAAATCTTCCCCACGCGGATCCCAGGCCAGTTCTTCTAACTGCTTCAGTTCCAGATGCACACTTTCCAGAAGCTCCGGGTCGGTTTGCTGCAACACTTCCAGCGTTTTTTCCAGCAACCGCTGGTAGGGCCCCCAGGCCACACCGACACCGCGAAAATAAACCGGGATCGGACAAACCCACTCTCGTGAATACGGCTTACCTCGCTGGCGATTTTCGAGGATGGCCACCGGCCGATAACCCACATAATCGTTCACCCGTTTCAATGCCCCCTGCACGATGCGGTCGCGTTCTTCCCAGGGCCCTCCCTCGGCTAACACCGCTTCACAGAAACGCACCAGCACAAACGGTTGCCATAACTCAGCATCGCTGAGGTGCCCGAGCAAATCGCCATGCCATTCGCGGTAGGCCTGGGGCAATTCCACCAGCCCCAGCTCAATGACTGCTGCCGCCTGGTCGGTTTCCGAGAAACCGCGGTGTTGCTTGGTGTGCAACTGAGTCAGAGCGGCCCGCAACAACTCCGGCAACATGAGCCACGGTTCCGATGCGCCAGCCTCAGCGAGCTGACGATAAAGGTCGTTCAGGTGTCGGCGAAAACGTGGGTCAGGCCGGCCAGCAGAGTAGTTCAAATAACCCAGCACCTGCGGCCAGACCGCTTCATTTTCCGCTACCAACCTTTCTACCCAGTCTCCAGACATAGCAGGCAGGGCCTCCCGGATTTACGCCTGATCATTGTACGTGTACGGCTGCGCAATTCCGGATGGAGGTGCACGAATCAAGCCTCGCTAAATCCATTGCGTAAGGACAACCTGGATGCATCCTGGGAACCGGCAGAAGATTTTCGTTCCTGGCAACATTTGCCACGCAGGAAACATGAGTTATATTTTTCACGCCCCATAGTCCTTGCGGGCACCGGCAAACACATCTTCAGCCGCAACGGCTTTCGCAACCAGCGCACCAGCATCATATCAGAGCAGCGGAGTTTCGTTTCGATGGGAGGAGATGCCAGCATGACCAGCGGGGAAAAAGCGCCACTGTCGGCTCAGTCTGGCAAAGGCGAGCGGCGTGCTACGGAGCGACGCCAGAAAAACATTCCCGTAGCCGTCGAACGACGCGGGGCCAAACGCCACGACCGTCGCCGTCAGGTGGACCCGACCACCTGTGAACGGGATTACACTCCCGAAGAGATCGAGTTTATGCAGGCGATGGATTATTACAAACGGGTCAATCGCAGACCCTTTCCTACCTGGAGTGAGGTCCTGGAAGTTCTCTTATCCCTTGGTTACCGCAAGGTGGCTCCGCCCAGCCCGATTCCGGGGCCTCATGATGTGCCCCATTCGGTTCCGCTGTCGGACCAATCCTCGGCCACAAAAAGCTGAGCCGCTGTCCGGTTTTGCTAAAACACCGCCGGACGGGTCGGTCAGAATCCTCGGCGGCTGAAAGGTGAGCCGCAATCCCATGGGCGGACATGCAGGGTAGTCCGGTGCTGCGACCGTGCCCCTCTGGGATCGGCCCGCTTTTCGCTATATCAGCGTCATGGGACTGCTTGGCGGATTGCTACGAAGATATCAGGGTCGGCCCGCTTTTCGCTATATCACCGTCCCCTGACCGCTGCGCATGAGGGGAGGCATCCGATTCGCCAAGTGGCTCCCTTTCTCCGTATCGCTGTCCCCTGACCGCTGCGCACGCCGGAAGGCATCCAAGGCACCGCGTCGCTGCTTTTCGCCATATTACTTCGCCGGACTTGCTCTTGGTCCTGACGCGCTTTCGGGCAGCGAAACCGCATCGGCGCACCAGGCGGATCGACAAGAAAGCTCGGCCAGTTCAACACCAAAGCACGGACGAGGTCCTTCGCCCAGGACGGTGGGGGTGCTATTCAGGTGTGGATGGCCAACGGGGAGCTACAGGCGGCTGGGCAAGAAGGTGCGAACGTTTTACCTCCGGGAAGCCAACATTTGCTGTCGAACGCGATCCTGTCGGCAACACCCGGGATCGGCGAAAATCGGTCCGCTATTCGGCCGGTTCAAATTTCGCTCGCCGTTGCAGGGGCGTTTCCCGGTACCAGAGTCGCCGAAAGTTGACCCATCATTCGGCCGGTGTAAACTCCACTACCAGCGACTGCTGTTCCCGTTCGTAGTAACGTCGGAGCACTTCCGCCTCGCTAAGTTCCATGTCTTCGTCGGCACATAACGTAAGTCGGCTGGGAACAAAAACCTGCCCGCTGCGACAGCGTATCGGTTCGCCCGTTGTCGAATCGAGCAACGCCTCGCCGCCTTCGGTTTGCCAGAGTAGCCCCTCGTGCGACCAGACCAGCTTCAAGCAGCATGGCAAGTCAGGCCAGTAAACATGCCCCTGCCCTGCCTGCGGCGTGAAGGTGACACTTTCGTCCAGCAAAACCACCTGGGATATCCTGGCAGGAGCAAGAATTCGCCCTTCTGCAGCTGGTGCGATTAACACAGCCGTCCCGGAACCCGGCACGGTTTGGCGGAACCGGAAAATTACGGAAGTTGCCCCTGCGTCGCCGAGAGCGATTTCGTCGCCATCGCGGAGCGGGTGGGCATTGCTAACTGCTCGACCATTGACACTGGCGTAACAGTAACGGCCGTGTTTATCCAGGCACGGTACCAGCTGGTATCGTCCATGGTCGCGGAGAAGTCGGGCGTGGCACCCATGTAACTTCGCCAGTAAACGGATGGTCGCTTGTTCGCCGACGCCGAGTACGATTTCGGAAGCCGATACGATCAGCCACCTGTTTCCTACCACAAACCGCTGGTTGCGTTCGGTAATGCGAACACAGACTCGCTGCTCGCGGCACCGTTGCTCCAGTTTGTGGACCTCGTAAGCCAGTTGCCGCACCTCTTCGTTATCCGGGTCGTGTTCACAGGCCTTATGGCACAGCGCGATGGCACGGGGCAAATCCTGCGCCTGTATGGCCCGCCTGGTCTGACCGATCAGCCAGTCGAGCATCTGCTTACGGTTTTTCTCTTCCAGGCAATTACGCAAGTTCTTGTAACGGTAATCATCCGCGGCGACAAGTTCGGCTACCCCGTTGAGAGCCTGCTCCGCCGCGGCCAGGTCGTTGCGTTCCAGTGACTGTTCCGCTTCTTGCAGCAGGGTTTCCACGCTGTTTAGCCGAGCCCGGGCATCCGCCAGTAAGGGAAGTAAACGATTCGCAGCATCCTCACGCTGTACGCCAGTCATGCCTTCCAGAAAGTGTTTGATCAGATCGATCACCGAACGATAGCGACGTTGCTGTAACCATTGCTGGGCCTGCTTTTCGACATAGTGAATGGCCTGCTGCCTGCCCTTTTCGCGCTCCCATTCCCGCTCCACCTTTTCGGCGAATACAGCGTCCTGCTTATTCAACGGCGCCAACTTTTTCGCCAACTGGATCGCTTCAAAACTGGCCAGCAGCGCTCCATCTTCATATTCCCGCCGGGCGGTCTCCAAAAGGACCTCAGCAACTCGCTGCCGGCAGGCGACTACGTCTTTATGATTGGCGTCCCGTGCAGCTAAAAGCGCATAGGCGGCCTGGCGTGGATTACCCTGGTTCAGCCACGCCTGGGCTTCCTTCACTTCCCGCGGTTGGAACACGGTAGTATCTCCGCAAGTCGGCCCCGATTTATATTAGCGATTGCCAGGCGAGAATCTGACAACCACGTGGCCACAAGTTCAGCAACACCTTGGCGAGCGTAAAAGAAAACGGGGGTAACAAAATTACCAGCCCCAGTTTAACAAGTTCAGTCATGCCCCGCAGCTCCCCGTCTGGGTCTTGCGAGAAGCGGACGGTTCCAAGCCAGCAAAGGCATGCGTTTCGCCATGACGCCACACCCCCCCGCCAGCGTTCTCCATACCAGTCGGGAAAGTTACGCCTGGAATTATCTGTGCCGAGGGACATCGGCTGCGGCAGGTTGGCCCTGGAGAGTTCGGTACCAGCGAAAATGCCGGCTTCGCAGCGCGAAGTTGGTGCGGTTGCTCCGTGCTGACCCCCTCGACGCAACGTCCGCTGTGGCTGACAGCACGCTATACGTGCGGATGCGCCAGTGGTCGGCGTCTTCGCAAGTCAGGCGGAGTGTATTTCCGAAACGCCGGTGTATCGTTCGGGCCAAGGCATCTGGCGCTATTCCTTGCCGCGCGGCAACTGACCGTGCATGATAATCCGCAGGAATCGGGCACCTGTCATTTCATCTGAATACGCCACCGTCTTCGCTACATCGCAGCGGATTGGGTGGCTGAGGCAGGAGGGAGAGCCATGAAGCAACGGGGCATGTCGCGGCGGCGATTTCTGAAGCACGGGGTGAGTACCACGCTCGGCCTGGCAGCTTTTTCTTACCAGCGCGTGCTGGGAGCCAACGAACGAGTGGTGATGGGCATCATCGGCAGTGGCGGGCGGGGACGAGGCTTGATGCAGCTTTTTCTGAAGGCCAAAACCTGTCCGGTGGAGTTTGCCGGTGTGTGCGACGTCTATGAAGCCAACCTGGCGCAGGGAATGCAAATCGCCGGTTCACGTGCCAAAGACTACGAGGACTATCGCCAGCTTCTGGCACAGCGCGACATCCAGGCGGTCATTATCGCTACTCCTGACCACTGGCATCATCGCCAGCTTCTGGACGCATTGGCAGCAGGCAAGGATGTTTATCTCGAAAAGCCCATGTCGTGGAGTATTGAGCAAGGGTTGGAGATGGTGTCGGCAACGCGGCGATCGAAGCAAATTGTGCAGGTGGGTATGCAACGCCGCAGTGCTCCTTTAGTGCACGAGGCCTGGCAAATCGTGCGAGAAGGCACGCTCGGTGAGGTCAACATAGCGCGTGCCCAGTGGTTCTGGAATATGCAGCCGTTGGCCAAAGAGCGTCACCTCAAAGGCCGACTCAACTGGCAGCAATTCTGCGGCCCGGCCGGGCCTCAACCCCTGGATCGCGGCGAGTATAAAAACGTCTCCTTCCTGAACTGGCGGTATTTCTGGGCTTTCTCCGGCGGCAACATGACCGACCAGGGCACCCATTTGATGGACGTAATTCAATGGTTCCTCAACGACGGACAACCGCCCCGGGCTGCCGTCTGCTACGGTCAGGTTTACCGTCTGCAACCGAGCGAAACGCCCGACACCTTCTGTGCCGTGTTTGAGTATCCCAAGTTTCTCGCCACCTGGACACTCGCCTACACCAACAGCTACCAGGACGGCTGGAAAATTATCCTGCAGGGCAACAAGGCGACTCTGGAACTCGACAACGACGGCTACCGTGTCTATCCCGACCCCGGTCGCGGTGGGAAACCGCTGGCGGCCTCCCGGCAAAAACAAGGTGCGCTTCCCAGCGAACCGCACGTTGAAAACTTCCTGGAATGCGTCCATAGCCGCCGTCCGCCGAACGCTCCCGTCGAAGTCGGGCATAACGCTGTTCTGGCTCCGCACCTGGCCAATCTCGCCTACAAATACGCCAGCCGTGCCGTTCTCCGTCCGGATGGCAAAGTCGTCTTTGCCCAGGGCTAACCTTTCCCGCAACCGAGCCAACTTCCGTAGCAAGCGCGACTATCTCTTCCGCGGCAGGAATAACTTGCCTCGCCACGGAACTAACATGTGGTATTTTCGGGTTTTATCCGGCAGTGTGTCGGAGTCGCCGGGGAACCTTGCCTTGGCACGGATCTAACCTGCGATATTGCGAGCTTTTGTCCGACACAGCACCGGAGCGGTAGGAATACCTCGCCGCGTTACGGAACTGATGCTGCGGTGATTTTGCGCTTTTATTCGTCCATGTCCTGGGCAAACATTCCATAACTGGTACCGTCAGGGGAGTAACTTGTCGCACAACGAGCCTCACCTGCCCCGGCATAGGGGAACCCTTCCACCAACAGCGACTAACCCGCTCCGCCATACGGCAACCCGCCCCGCGATAGGGCAATCCGTCCAGCACCGGGCCGACTTGGTCCCCGAACTACAGCACCGGGCTGTTGGCTCGCGTGCAGCGATCGGTAGGGCAACCGGGCCAGTTTCTCTCGGAAAACATTCGCCTATCATCTGCAACGGTGGTTCCGGCGCGGGTAAAAGACATGAGGCTTGCAATTTGTCCAGCAAAATACCGCCCACCATCTGCAAGGCTGGCCCCAGATTATCTTGTCGGCGCCCCTCTGACAACCGCAGACCGCACCACGACGCGAAGACGGCCGACCTCTTCACGCCGACCTGATGCCGGCCCTTGAAAGCGCTCGCGTGGGTTACTAACATACTAAACAGTCGGTGCACGAGCACAGTGCAGCCCTGATTCTTGCTATTACTCACCCCTTTACCTGCCGAAGATTCCCGCCTGCTCCAGAACCGCCTGGCCGTTGACAGCCCTGACCATGATGTCGGCCTTGCTTCTGCCCCCAGTCGGAAACCGCTTCAGTATCGCTGCCCAAAACCGGCCGACTGGCTCCGTGGAACAATATGCTCTGTAACGGTGCCCAACCGCGGCTTCCGTATCGCTGCCCCCGAAAACATTCGGGTTACGCTACGGATATTCAGCGCCTCGGAATGTGAGAATGCCCTAAGCACACTGCTGCCAGAAAAGACTCTGAGCGGCAGGGCAACGTAGCTAAAGGAGTCGAACCATGCACGCCAGCCGGGTTCGCAGGTTGCCACGCGGATGGATAACCATCGGGATGCTGTTGCTGATCAGCCCATTTGCTTACGGACAGGCGAGTTATCCGCAACCGCGGTTACAAGCAGTTTTCCCACCGGGCGGGAAGCTCGGCACGACGGTGGAAGTTACCCTGACCGGAACCGATCTGGACGATGCCAGGTCGCTGGTATTCAGTCATCCTGGTCTGCAAGCGGAACTGATACCGCCTCCACCGCCCGACCCGAAAAAGCCAGGGCAACCGGCGCCGGTGAAATTCCGCGTTCGCATTGCCGCAGATGTACCACCGGGCATTTACGATGTCCGAATGGTGGGCCGGTTTGGTATCAGCAACCCGCGGGCTTTTTGTGTCGGCGAATTAGATGAATTGCTGGAACAGGAGCCGAACAATGACGTGGACCAGGCCCAGAAGGTGCCGCTGAACGTTACCGTCAACGGCGTGATCAACCCCAACGTGGACGTGGACTATTTCGCTTTTGAAGGCAAAAAAGGGCAGCGCGTCGTCGTCTGGTGCCAGGCAGTGAGCGTGGACAGTCGGCTCGACCCGCAGGTGCAAATTTTCTCGGCGGAAGGTCGGCAACTGGCCATCAATCGCCGCTACCGCGACCGTGAAGCCGTCGCCGACGCCGTGCTCCCAGGCGATGGGCTTTATTATGTCCGCCTGGTCGAGTTCACACATCAAGCGGGTGGTGTCGAACACTTCTATCGCCTGCATATCACCACCCTGCCGTGGATTGACGCGGTGTTTCCACCGGTGGTGCCCATCGGTAAACCGACCACGGTTACCCTGTACGGTCGCAATTTGCCCGGTGGACAACCGGAAAAGGTCCCGGGCTGGAGCGGAACCCTCCTCGAAAAACTTTCGGTCACCGTCCAACCACCGACTACCCCTGAAGCGCTCCATCGCCTTGACTATGCAGGCACCTTGCTGGCTGCGGAAGCTGTGTTGGATGGATTCACCTACCGTCTCAAGGCTCCCGGCGGCCATTCTAATCCGGTACTTCTCCCGGTTACCGATTTACCCGTGGTGATTGAACAGGAAGGCAACGATTTATCGGAAAAAGCTCAGGAAATCGCCCTGCCCTGCGAACTGGTCGGACGCATGGATCGGCCCGGCGATCACGATTGGTTCGCCTTCAACGCCAAGCGGGGCGAAGTGTTCTGGCTGGAAGGTTATGCAGACCGATTAGGTTCGCCCATGGATCTGTACCTGGAGATTTATCTCCTGGATAAGGACAACAAGCCGCAACTGGTGCTGGAAGCCGACGACGTGCAGGAAAGTTTACACCCCTTCCGCTTCTTCACGCGCACCAGCGATCCGCGATTGCGTTTTGGGGTCCCGCAGGACGGTCGGTATTTGCTGCACGTCCGCAGCCGCGAAGCAGACTTGTTTGGTGGGCCGCGTTACATTTATCGCCTCAGCATTCGCCGCGAACAGCCGGACTTTCGTTTATTCGCCCTGACCGTGGACGACGCCTTACCCAACGCCACCAATCCCGGAGTGCCGATACTTCGGCAGGGCAGCGCTCGAGGAATTCTGGTACTATGTGAACGGCAAAACGGTTTTGCCGGGGAAGTTACGCTCACCGCGGAAAACCTGCCCGCAGGTGTCCAGTGCCCGGCACAGATCATCGGTCCGAACCAGCGCTTTACTTATCTGGTGTTGCAGGCGGCCCCGGATGCCCCAATAGGCGAATCGGCGATCCGTATCCTCGGCACGGCCAGCATCGACGGGCAAACTGTGACCCGTGAAGCCCGACCGGCCGCAACTGTCTATACAGTCCAGGCTGGCGTCCCACCTTATGCCCGACTGGCCCGGCAATTTTTTATCGCGGTACGGGAAAAACCACCTTTCGCCCTGCAACCGGCCACGCAGCTCATCGAAGTTCCTCCTGGTGGCTCCATAGCCCTGAAAATTAAAGCCGCCCAGTTGCAGCCCGACTTCAAGTCGGCCATCCAGCTGTCACCGCTTTCGTTCCTCCTGCTGCCCAATCAGCAGCCTAACCCGCAACCGCAAAACCTCGCTAACGTCAATCCCAATGCGGAAGTCGAGGTGAAACTGCAGGTCCCGCCGCAAGCCACTCCCGGCACGTACAACCTGGTGCTCCGCGGTTCCGCTCAGGTCCCGTTTACGCGCGACCCGAAAGGAGCAAATCGGCAAAACGTCCTCCTCGCTCAGGAGACACCGCCGGTCAAAGTCGTTGTATATAACACCGTAGCCGAACTGGCGGCCGAGCCGGCTTCCCTCTCCGCCAAACCCAATGACAAAGTCGCCCTGACCGTCCGCGTCAAACGGTTGCACAACTACACCGGCCCGTTCAACGTTCAGCTGGCTCTCCCGCCGGGTGCTCAGGGAATCGCGGCCCAGCCGGTTCAAATTCCCGCCAACGCCAGCGAAGCGAAACTTACCCTGCAAATCGCAGGCAATCTGAAGCCGGGCATGACCGTACCGGTTATCATCCAGGCCACTGCCAACCTGCCCAACAATGTCAACCTGAACCACGAAATCAAACTGGAAGTCAAAATCGCCCAGTAACTCCAGCAAAATCCTCCAGTAACTCCAGGAGCCACGCCTGGACTCCATGACCCGCCGATGGCAAATAATCCCCACTGCCCACCATCGCTCAGGACTACCAAGGAGACCCCTGCCATGACACCGCGACGTATTGCCACAATTTACCCCGGTTTCGCCATGACCTGGGTGGTACTTCTGGGATTCTCGGCTGGGACGTTGCTTGCCCAGGAAGTTCCCGTCGAGCCGATCAAGGTCATCACCCTGAACCGCAAGGAGTCGGTCAGCTTCGAGAAAGAAATTTACCCCATTCTGGAGGACAAGTGTATCAGTTGCCATGCCGGGCCGGTGAAATCCGGTGGTCTGGACTTGAGCACCTACGAAGGGTTGATGAAAGGCGGCAAACGCGGCGCGGCCGTGCACCCTGGCCGACCCAATGACAGCTTGCTCGTGCAATTGGCCGGACGCACAAAACAACCTGTCATGCCGCCGGTCAAAAAAGGAAGCAAGGATGACCCTCTCACCCCCGAACAACTCGCTCTGATCAAGCTCTGGATCGAACAAGGAGCCCGCGGCCCCAGCGTGGCCATCGAGCGGAAACGCGAGTTCAAACTCGGACGCATTCCCCAGGCCATTCGTCCCATCGGCGCCCTGGCTATCAGTCCCGATAAGTCCACGCTGGTAGCCAGCCGCGGCAGTGAAATTCATGTTTACGAGGCTGCTTCGGGAAAATTCCTCCGTGCACTGATCAACCCTGAACTCAAGGACGACAAAGGCCAGCCGATGAACATCGCCCATCTCGACCTCGTCCAGGCCCTGGCTTACAGTCCCGATGGCCAAATAGTCGCCAGTGCCGGGTTTCAGGAAGTCATCCTCTGGGACGTGCAAACCGGACAGATACGTCAGCGCTTCACGGGTTTCCGTGACCGCGTTACCGCCCTGGACTTTTCCCGCGACGGTAAGTATCTGGCTACTGGCGGCGGGGCTCCTACTGAAGACGGGGAACTGCGCCTCATCGAGCTTCCTTCCGGCAAAATCGTGTTCGATAAACGCGACGCGCACAGCGACACCATTTTCGGCGTTCGCTTCAGCCCCGACGGCAAACTCCTGGCCAGTTGTGGTGCCGACAAGTTCGTCAAGGTCTGGGAAGTGCCTTCCGGAAAATTCGTCAAGTCCTTCGAGGGACACACCCATCACGTCATGGATGTCGGCTGGAAAGGCGACGGCAAACTCCTGGCCAGTTGTAGTGCCGACAACACCGTCAAGGTCTGGGACTACGAAAAGGGCGAACAGGTGCGTACCATTCAAGCTCACGGCAAACAGGCCACTCGCATGGCGTTCCTCGCCAACGGAACGCAATTCATTACCATCAGCGGTGAAGGTTCGGCGAAAATGTGGAACATCGACAACGGCGGACAAATTCGCACTTTCCCCGCCGGAAACGATTTCCTCTACGCAGTGGCCGTCAGTCCTGATGGCGCCATCGTTGCCGTCGGTGGACAGGACAGTGTCATCCGCATCTTCAACGGCCAGAACGGTCAGCTTATCCGAGAACTCCGTCCCCCCGATTCTCTCGCCGCCAAACCGTGAAGCACTTAGCTCGGGCCGAGAACAGGAAATCAGCTTCCGCGGTGCGGCCCCGATTCCCTCAACACAAACCGCAAGGCGCTTACTAAATACATCAAACAGGTTATATCTGCTTTGATCTCCCCTTTATGACTATTGCGCCCATAGGCTGTGTAACTTACTAAATACATCAACCAGGCTATATCTGCTTTGATATCGCCGATTCCCTCAAGACAAACCGCAAGGCACTTCTCACTGGCTGAAAATCATCACGAAATTCCGGCGAGCTAATAAGAACGCCTTTTAGATACGCAGACCTGTTTTCCGCGACCTCTAACACGCATTAGCCTCGCTGCACAACCTCAATATTCAGCTTTTGGCCCGGCGAGGATGTTTCCAGCGCTCTTATCTAATATCGTTTCGCCACTGCTGACCCAAGGCGAATACCGGCCAGGTTCAGCCAATTCCAGCGTCTAACAATCCGGCACCGTGGCAGGAAGTGAATTAATGTCTTTTGCTGGGAATAAGCAATTCCAGCGTCTAACAATCCGGCACCGTGGGAGGAGAGCGAGTTCTGGGAAGACGGAGCATTTCTTGGCATCACCCGCAGCAGCTATCAGCAATGGTTAGAGAAAGGCGCCCGTCCTTTGCTTAGTTGTCTCCGCCGCAAATACCCCAACCTCCGCCGCGTCAAGTACCCGACTTAGCATTGAGCAATGGATGGCCGGTAAACCTGGATTCGAGCTGGAGAAAATGCATAATACTCGAAACATCATTGTGGTACCATTAATATTAGTCGCCAGGAAACTTACATTTTCTAAGTCCCTCTAACAGTGTGAACCACTCCACCAGCGCCTCCAATTCTCAGCCTTGAGGCGGTGTATAATTTACCGACAAACTCAACGAACGTTCTAATAAAAATTATTGGGCTAAGCATTACCAAGAGTCGGTGTTAGTGTAAGCCTGGATTAGCGTCAGCGGGCGTGTTTTGCGGCGGGGACGAAGTTGCTGACGCCGCACGGGCCGAAAGCGATTGAAACGTTCCAGGTCGGCGACGAAATCCTCACGCGACTGGAATGGGAGCCGGATGCACCGGTGCTGGTTAGCCAGGTTGAGGCACGGTTCGAGAACGTGGCTCGTATCTGGC
>VAPR01000337.1_pt1 | contig 32319 bp, 33 predicted proteins | sample 3380701 | NCBI WGS metagenome assembly VAPR01 (sample SAMN11536904, study PRJNA540576) | hot springs metagenome | isolation source: hot spring wet sediment | place: Spain: Lobios | collected 2014-01 | reverse complement strand
GCTTCCGGCCCATACAGATCCGGCCGTTTTGCCGCCTTTTTCGCCTGCTTTTTCATCTTGCGGGCAGCCTGGACCGTGTAGAAGGATGGGACCACGATCAAGGTCAGCATGGTGGAGAAAATCAGACCGAAGATAATTGTCACCGCCAGCGGCTTGAACAGGACGTCGCCGGTAATCGCCAATGGTGCAAGACCAGCTACCGCCGTCATGGTGGTCAACAGGATCGGGCGCAAGCGAGCCTCCCCTGCCTGAATGACCGCCTGCTTCAACTCCACTCCTGCATGGCGGGCTTCTTCGATAAACTCGATCAACACGATACCGTTCCGAACGACGATACCAGACAGAGAGATCACGCCCATCATCGTCATAAAGCCGAGCGGCGTCTGGGTGATAAACAGCCCGATCAAACCGCCTGCTGCCGCCAGGTACACCGTGCTCATCACCAGAACCGGAATGGTCAGCGAGTAGAACTGCATGGCAATCAAAATCAGGATCAGGAACACGACCACGATGGAGAGCTTACCCATGTCGATAAAGATGTCCGTCTGCTCGGAAGTCTCTCCGCCGACTTCCCAGCGGTATCCCTCAGGGAAGGAGATGCCCTCCAGAATCGGCTTCACTTCGTTCATGACTTCCGTAGCCGTGCGGTCCTTCACGTCGCTGGAAATGGTCACGGCGCGGGACAAATCACGGTGCGGAATGGTCTGCGTGCTGAACGTTGGCTTGATTTCCGCGAGCTGGGCAAGAGGAATCTGCTCCCCGCGGGCATTGGCCACCGTCAGGCGCTGAAAGATCACAGACGGGTCTTCCTGTCCTTTTTGCAGATAGAGCTTCATGTCAATCAAGTCAGTGCCGTCGTCAAATTCGCTGACCGTAATCCCCTCGCTCATCAGTCGGAGCGTACGGGACAGCTCGGTGAAGTTGATCAGCTTTTGTTCCATCAGCTCCTTGTTCACGACGAACTCCAGCGTATAGCGCTCGATCCCGAAGTCGTCCTGTACATCGTAGGTTCCCTTCACTTTTGCCACCTTCTCTTTGATCTGCTCGGAAAGGGAACGAAGCGTCGCGATATCTTCGCCATAGACGCGAATCACAACCGGCTTGCCGACAGGAGGTCCGGCCTCCAGCTGCATCGGAAGCACGCTTGCTTCCGGGTACATCTTCTTGAACTCTTCCCGCCATGGTTCAATCATGTCGGTAATCTTCGCTTTATGCTTGTCGAACTTCACGACCAGCTGACCGACGGTGATCCCGGAGCCGGCTCCCGTGTCTCCACCGAACATCTTCGGAGCGCTGCCTCCCGCGTAGGAAGCAACAGAAGTAATGCCGGGCTGTTTCAAAATCCACTCGGAGACGCCCACCACCACGCGGTTTGTCTCCTCGATGCTGCTGCCCACCGGTACCCGAATGTTTACCAGGAACTCTTCCCGGTCGTCATTGGGAAAGAGCTGGATCGGCGTCAGCGGAACCAAACCGTACGCCGCGGTACCAATCATCACTCCCACCATCCCGGAAAGCAGCGGGCGTTTCAAAATGCGCGGCATCAGGTTGTTGGCGTACCACTTCGTGAGCTGTGCCAGCTGTTTGCCCAACAAGCCGGCCGGCTTTCGGTAGCCATCAACGCCTTTGTTCGAGCGGCGCTCATGCCAGTGACGGAAAATCGGAATAATCGTCAGTGACATGATCATGGACGCCAGCATGGTAAGCGAGATAATGATGGGAATCGGTTTAATAAACTGACCCGCGTTCCCATCCAAAAACATCAGTGGCGCAAACGAGGCGATCGTAGCCAGTGTCGCGGTCAGGATGGAAATGGACACTTCCTTCGCTCCGTTGACAGCGGCCTGGAACGGGCGCTCCCGCAGCACGGAAAGCCTGCGTTCGATATTGTCGTTTACAACGACAGCGTCATCCACAAGAATCCCCAGAACAATAATCAGCGCCACGATGGAGATCATGTTGAGCGTAATGCCCAGGGATGGCAGAAACAGAAGTCCGATCGCCAGAGAAATGGGGATGGCAAGGGCCACCACAAATGAAGTAATCAGGTTCAACCCGAGTGTACAAACAATCAATACCGAGATGATGGCAATGGTCATCTCTCGGGAGAGGTCGGAGAACAGCTCTTCTACCCGTTCGTTCTGCGTGAAGATGGAGTGCTTTTCCGCCCAGTTCGGCAGAGATTTTTCCAATGTTTTCATCATGTCATCCACACGGCGCTGCAAGGACGGTACGTCGCTTCCCGTCTCCGCGTTGATGCTCAGGGTTACGGACGGTTTTCCATTGTAGTAGGAATACGACTTCACCTGCTCGGTCGTCAGCGTTACCTTGCCAATGTCTTTCAGATAAATCGGATAGCCGTCCTGCGTACGTGAAATGATGACTTTGTTCAGTTCCTCCACATTGTAGTTCTCGGCAATTTTCAACTGGTAGGTGCGGTTGTCGCTGGTCAAGTCTCCCAGAGGAATTCGCTCGTTTTCGTTCTTGACCGCCATCATGACCTGGCCCCAGGAAAGGCCGTACTGATTCAGCTTTTGCGTATCTACATCGATGCGCACTTCTTGTTCCGGCAAGCCTTCGATGCTTACGTCCGCCACGTTCGGGATCGTGCGAAGCTGATCCTTCCAGGACTTGAGCATGCTGCGCAGGCTGTAAATCTGCTCACGGGTATCCGCCGTAATGGTGAGCGTCTGTACAAAGGTGCGGTTCAGGTCGTCGTTGATGATGGGCTGATGCGCGTCTTCAGGCAGATCCGCCTCGGCATCCTTTACTTTCTTCCGCAGCTCATCAAACTTCTGTTTCGGATCGATCCCGCTCTTCGTCTCGACGATGATATTGGAAACACCCAGGCTGGACGTGGAAGATATGTACTTCAAGCCCTGCAGCTCGTTTATCTTCTCTTCCAGCTTTTTCGTCACCGTCTGCTCCACCTTCTCCGGGGATGCACCCGGATAAATGGTCGTCACGGTCGCGATGTTGATGATAATGTCAGGCGACTCCTGCTTCGGCAGCTGAAAAAAACTGAGGAAGCCGACGAGCACCACCATGACGAAGAAGAGGACGGTAATTTTCCGTTTGCGAACGATGTATTCGATCACTGTTTGTTACCCCCTGCGTGCTCAATGGCATCGCCGTCAAACAACCGGTCGACTCCTTTGACAATCAGTTGGTCTCCTTCTTTTAAGCCGGAGCGAATTTCAAGCTTGTTGTCACTGAGCTCGCCGACGGTGACCGGGGTTTTCACTGCTTTGCCGCCAACGGACAGGAAGACATGCGTATTCGTCTGGCCACGGCTGATCACAGCTTCAACCGGAACGTAAATGCCTGCTTTACCTTGAACGGTTTTCGTCGCTTTGACAACCTGGCCGGCAAACCAGTCGTGTTTGGGGTTGGGGATGTTCACTTCCACCCCGATCGTACCTGTGCTCTGGTTGGTTGCCGGGTAAATTTTCACCACTTTTCCTTCCCGCTTCTGTCCATACAGATCGACAGTTACCGTCTCCCCTTCCTTCCAGAAGGAAATGTCGCGGTCAGGCACCGGAAGCACTACTTTCAACGTGTCGATGTTGCCCACGCGGTAAACCGGTGTGCCAACCCCGACCAACGAACCGGTGGAGGAGAGTTTCGAGATGATGGTGCCGCTGATCGGCGAGCGCAGCTGGGTTTTCGCCAGTGTGAGAGCCGCCATCTGCTTGGAAATGACAGCCTGCTCGTGTGTCGCCTGGTTCAGCTGACGGTCTTCGCTTCGCGCTCCCTGAACGGTAAGCGAGTATGCCTGCTGGGCATTCAGCAAGTCTTTCCGGGCAAGCTCCAGCTGATCTTTGGCATGGTCAAATTCCACCTGGGAAATGGCGTTTTGTTTGAACAGGGCCTCTTTTCGCTTGAAGTCATCCCGTGCATTCTGGAAGCCGATGGTCGCTTTTTCCACAATCAGCTTGGCTTGAACCAGTTCCTGCTGACGCGCACCGTTGTTCACTTTTTCCATCGTCGCGCCAGTCTGTTCCACCGAGGTGTTGGCTCTGGCGTACTGCAGGGAATAATCGCTGGAATCGAGGCGGGCCAGCACGTCCCCGGCCTTTACGTTGTCCCCTTCGTTGCGGTTCAGTTCCACAATGCGTCCGCCGACCTCAAAAGAGACGAGCGCCTCCTCGTACGGCAGCAGCGTGCCGGACAATTCGGATATGCGAGCCGCCTGTTCCCGTTTTACTTGCGCAACCTCCACCTTTTTCGTTTCTACTGCGGTTGCCGCAGCAGGTTCTTCCTTACTGCTGCAGGCCGTCGTCGCCAACAACCCGAAAATGAGTGCAGAAGCAAGCCATTTTTTATCCATCGTAGGTTTTCGCTCCATTCTGATTTGGTACCGTTTTTCATTTCCATGCGATAATACGATTCACACTTATTCAAAATTTCACGATTTTTCGATGCCGTGGAGTAAAATATCCGACGCACTTTGGTACAGCAATTCCATATCGATTCCCTCTACTTTGACACGGTGTTTCCCCATAAACGCGTAGAAGAACGTGGAGACAAACATCAGGGCTCCCGTACAAACATCCCCGCCGGGCAGCTTCCCCTGTTGTTGCAGGTCCATCAATTTTGTGTTCAAGACATCGACGGCTGTCATTGGGATACGACTGAACAATTGGACCACATCCGAATTATTGTCCGCTTCAATCATGCAAATCATCAGAATTTCCTTCCGGTCAACCAGCATCTCGTAATACGTGCGCGCATAGTTAACCAGCATTTCTTTCAGGCTGGAATAGTCCTGCTCGAGGCTTTTTTCCAATAGGGGACGAATATCAGTCAAGTCCTCCAGCAGTTCCACCAGGATCCGTTCCTTGTTTTTAAAGTGACGGAATATCGTAACCTCGTTTACTCCAGCCAATTCGGAAATTTTTCGCGTGGTCGCTCCCTTGTACCCCTTCTGTGCCATCAGTTGACGGGCCGCAGACAAGATTCGATTGCGGGTTTCCAGTTCATCTCCTTTCCCTTCCTGAGACAATGCCCCTTTTGTCTTATCCATGATCGTACCTCCAACTCATGCAAGTACTTGCTGTCAATTGGTATTTTTTGCAAAGTAATTATATCTCCGCCAAGCATGCATGTAAATACTTGCATGCGTTTCCAATTGTAAATTTTTTTCAGTACGCTTTCTTTTCGCTTTCCGGCACTTGTACGCGCTCCTTGCCCATGTAGAACACAAACAGGAGAGACAGTATGGCAGGAACAAGCGTCCATAAAAAGGTTTGGGCGATCGAAGACGAGAGGGCTTCCGTGACTTTTTCCAGTACAGGTGCGGATATCGCGGCGCGTGTTTCCGGTGACAGCAGGGCTCGGGGGTCCGCAAGCGTTTCGCTGTGATTCCATTGTCGTGCAAACAGATTTCGCTGAATGATTCCAAACAGCGTGATGCCAAGCGTCATGCCAAGCGCGCGAAGAAAGGCAAGGGTCGAGTTGGCCGATCCGCGCTGGCGGTAATCGAAGTGATGAATGGCTGCCATCCCCAGCACCGAGAAGGAAGCTCCCGTGCCCAGCATCATCGGAAGCAGAATCAACCCTGCATGGGTCGCGGAACCTCCCAATACCCCCTGCACAAAAATCGGGATGTACACCGTAGCGACAAAGAACGTCACTCCGTAGAAAAAGGAGATGATGCTGCTTGCGGCAAACAACCGCTTTTTGAACATATCGAACGAAACGATCGGTTCCATCGCCTGCCCCGACAAGCGTAGCCGCACCCCACCAGTCGATTTTTTGACGGGAATGCTCTGCCGACTCCCGGTAAAAAACGGCCACGAGAGCAATTGCGACGATTCCAATCGGCACGTTGATATAAAAGCCCCAACGCCAGTCAACATAGTCGGTAATGTACGCCCCCAGCAGCGGCCCGAGGATGCTGGAAAGGCCAAAGACTGCTCCGAACAGACCGGCCATTTGGCCGCGTTTTTCCGGCGAAAACAGATCAAACACAATGGTAAAGGCAATCGGCATCAAAGCCCCGCCGCCGATGCCCTGAAGCGCCCGATAGATGCTCAGTTGAACAATGCTCTGCGCGGTCCCGCACAGAATCGCCCCCAGCAAAAATACGATCACGCCGAACATGAAAAATCGCTTGCGCCCGTACATGTCGGACAGTTTGCCGAAGATCGGCATACCGGCCATCTCTGCCACCATGTAAGCGGAGGTGACCCATACGTCCAGCCCCCCAGTTCCGCCACGATGGTGCCCATGGATGCTGCGACAATCGTGTTGTCCATGGCGGAAATGAAGATTCCCAACAGCAGTCCGGCAACGACGAGTCCCAAATGCTTGCCTGGAGCGTGTGTACTCTTTTGGCATTACTCCTTTTCTCGTGATATAATCTTAGTAAAAACGAATACTTAGTTAATAATAATCTTAGCTTCTAAGATAATTAGATGATAAGGGGATATGCATAAAAATGTCAGGCGAAAACAATCCACTTGGGCGTGATGAGTTGTTTCATACATTGATCCAAGAGTTTCGGGCGCTTAGCGCTGTAACCGTGATGATGCACCAGGCCATTGCGGATCGGCTGGGCCTTAATCCCACCGACCATAAATGTCTGGATATCATCGAAAGGTCGGAACCGATGACCGCCGGACGGCTCGCGGAGCTCACGGGCCTCACCACCGGGGCTGTTACTGGCGTCATTGACCGATTGGAAAAAGCAGGATACGTTCGTCGTGAAATGGACCCGAACGACCGGCGGCGCGTCATCATCCAGCCTCTCACCGAGAAAGTGAACCGGGAGATCGGCCCGCTCTTCACCTCTTTGGCAGAATCGACGGTTGAACTGCTTTCTCGTTACAGCGATCAGGAACTGGCATTGATCCTCGACTTCATCACTAGGGCCAATCAACTCTCCCGCGAAGAGACCAGGAAGCTTCGGGAAGGAGCGGCACAGCAGAAAAAAGGGCGCTGACGCAAATCGTCGCGTCGGCTCCCTTTTTTATTTGATTGGAAATTGCTCTCGAATTAACGTGCCCATATCTTCCGGCAACGGTGCTTCCACCTCAACCTGTTGCCCGTTCAGCGGATGGGCAAATGACAGCTTCTCCGCATGCAAGGCCTGCCGGGAGAACCCCATTTTTCTCCCCCCGTACATCGTATCTCCCGCCAACGGATGACCGATGTGTTGAAAGTGGACCCGGATTTGATGGGTGCGCCCTGTTTCCAGGCGAATGCGAACCAGCGTGGAGCGTTCGGACCGAGCCAGGACTTCGTAGTGGGTCACCGCCTGATCGCCCCGCTCGGTTACCAGTCGTTTGGTGGAATGGCGAGGGTCACGGCCGATTGGTGCGTCAATCGTTCCCCGTTCCTGCTCGATCCGTCCCGAGGCTACCGCCAGATATTCGCGGTGAATCGCGCCCTCCCGCAGAAGACGATCCGCCAGCTGGTGACCGTAGCTGCTTTTGGCCAGCAATACCGCCCCTGTTGTAAACTTGTCAAGCCGGTGAACTGCATGAACACTGGACGCCTCTCCCTTTTTGTGAAAATGAGCGCTGAGTGCGTCAACCAGCGTATCTGTTTGCCCTGGCCCTACCGGGTGAACCATCATGCCGGCGGGCTTGTTCACGACGACCAGATGATCGTCCTCATAGAGAATGTCCAGCGACACTTCCGCCTCCGGTGGAACGTTCCCGCTTTGCGGCTTTTGATCCAGAATGCGGACCGACACGCGATCCCCCGGCTTGACCTGCCGCTTGAGAAACGGAGGCTTGCGGTTGAGCTGGATGCCTTTGCTTCGCGTCAGCCTCTGCAGCATGCGACCAGAGACGCTCATTTTTTCGCGAACGATCTGCTCCACCGTCAAACCGGCGTCTTCCTCGGTGACGGTGTATTCCAACCACATCTTTTGACTCATAGGATGTCCTCACTCGTTCCGATGCATTTTCCTTATTGTAGCGGAAAAGCGGACGAGCATGCCAGTTTAGGGTTTACATCTGAAAATTTACGCTAGCTCTTATACGTGATAATCTCCAAAAATGAAAGAATCCTATTTGCGGATTGCGGCACTCAAAGATACAGCTCATTTTAGAAGGGTAAGCAGAGAATCATTTGAACTACTGAACCAGGGTTATCTTTTTCTTATCTTTTCTAACAATATCGCAACTACGTACGCTACTACAAAAACAAAAGAAAATACCATTGAGACTTTAAATGCCTTCTGAAAATGTTCTTGCGACCAACCGTCTTCCCCTATAATCCAATAAGTAATTTGATTAGAAATTGCAATTCCATCACTGACTCCTGGAATAAGGCTTTGGGTGTAATTTTGGGATAGGACAATATTAGCTAATAAGGAAAGTACCAACAGTAACAAAGTCCCTTTTGCATAAACTTCGTCCACCCCAATTTTTCTCATAGTGAACACTGCTAAAACAACAAATAGCAAAGATCCAAATATGTAGACCATACTTACCTCCTCCCAGAACCACGATTTTTCTACCAAACTCAGTATAAATCGTTATCCGTATTTGTTTGGCAGCTTGGTGTCTGTACTTCCGTATTAATATTAACAAGTAATAACAAAATATTAAAATTCTATGTATATCGATATAATATGTTAAAAATGGTATTTTGAAAGCAAAAATATTCCATTAAAGAGGAATAAAATGGATAAAAGTAAGTTCTTAGTCACGACAATTTTAGGTTTGGGATTAGTTGCTACCATCGGAATTCACTCTACTTTGGCCACACACACCTTTGCTGATGGTGATTCTGATAGTTGGAGCTATAGTAGTTACTCTCATGGTTCGTATGTTCCCAAAAGCGGCACGACCTTTTTAAGGTTCTAAAATGAAAATTCTTCGTCTTACCCGAATTTTATGCGATCTAGAACCAATTTTACCCTTGATAGCACTAACGTTGATAGTATTGAGGATTACAAAATGGGGATTAATAGTTGTGGGTCAGACGGAGAAGTAAGAGCATTCTTAACACTCGATATGACTGCAATTGGTGATGGTACAAATTTGGAGGTTGGTGCCAATACAATTACTTCAGATTTACCCGACTATAAACCAGACATAGATTCATGGAGCAATTTATCTTGGGATAATAATGAATCTGAGGTGACGGTACTTGGTAGAGTAATTGCAGGAGAGAACTATCATATGAACACCTATTGGGACGATTATCGGGATGGTGGTTCCTGGGAAATACTAGTGTACATCCTCATGCACTAACGTGGCTTTTGGAAGACATTCGGAATGCTAAATAAATCCGTATTATTTTACAGTCGTCAGAGGCATTGGAAAGCTCCCTTAACAGGAGATTCCATTTCGTGATCGTTATACACTCTGAGTTTTCCGCATTAAGTCCCAAAAGCCACCCGTGGACAAACAGCATATCTATCTTTGCGAATCAGTTCTTCGTCTGACCAGAAAAGATTTTTTAAAAAGTTGTTGTATACACTAGGGGGGTATAGTATTATTTAGATCAAGAAATGTTTCCAACAAATAACAGGAAGGATGACGGTCAGATGAATAATGTGAAACTCAATGTAGAAGGTATGTCTTGCAATCACTGTGTCGTTTCGATTGAGGGAGCATTAAAAAATATTGGGCTTCCGGGAAAGTCGATCTGAAAAATAAAACGGTAGATGTTTCTTTCGACGAAACCCGCATCACCATCGAGGGGATCAAGGAAGCCATTGAGGATCAAGGATACGATGTAACGAAATAAATACCCAGGAGTGGTATATAGGAGGATTCAATCATGAAACTATTGGCTCGTGTATTGGTTGGAAGCGTATTCTCGTTCATGGGGCTGTATAAAATCGCAGGCTGGGGAGCGACTGCCGGATGGATGGCGATGAAAGGTTTTCCGCCAGGGCTCATTCCTCTTCTATTGATCGGCGCGATCGCGTTGGAGTTAGGCGGCGGGCTTGCGATCCTCTTTAACTACAGAGTGAAATGGGTATCCCTCGCCCTAGCCTTATTTCTGATTCCAACGAATCTGATTTTCCACAACTTCTGGGCATTGCCGCCTGAAGCGCGTGCTACCGAACTTCTTAGCTTTCTGCAAAACATTATCATTATGGGTGGTCTTGTGGCATTCGCGTCTATGGATCGCGAAAAGGCAAAAGCGGAAGCAGCGTGACAAATTTTTTTGGATTAAAATATACCCCTATAGGGTAATATAAGTTGTAAGGTGCAGCGTCCTGTTTCACTTTTCATCATGAAACAGGATGCTGTTTTTCGTTCTTCTTTGTCATCGTTACTCTTTCAAGTTTTCCGGATTAAGCCCCAATAGAGCCTCATGCACAAACAACCCGTCCTTCCGAATCAAATCATCATCAAACCAGATTTCCCCGCCTCCGTATTCCGGCCGCTGGATGGAGATGAGGTCCCAGTGAATGATGCTGCGGTTGCCGTTGTCGTTTTGTTCGTAGGCGCGGCCCGGCGTCAGATGAAAGCTGCCCGCAATTTTCTCGTCAAACAGGATGTCGCCCATGGGATGCAGGATGCACGGGTTAAAGGCAATGGCAAACTCACCGATGTACCGGGCCCCTTCGTCACTGTCGAGAATCTCGTTCAGCCGCTTCGTGTTGTTGGACGTTGCCTCCACGATTTTCCCGTCGCGGAACGTAAATCGCACCTGGTCAAACGACGTTCCCTTGTAATGGCTTGGGGTGTTGTACAGAATGGTGCCGTTGACGGAATCACGCACCGGAGCGGTGTACACTTCACCATCTGGCATGTTGCGTTTGCCTGCGGCGATGGCGGTGCCAATTCCTTTGATGGAAAAGGATATGTCTGTATCCGGCCCGACAATTCGCACGTTTTCCGTCCGATCCATCAGCTCGTACAGCGGTTGGCACGCCTGGCGCATCTTCGCATAATCCAGCGAACACACGTCAAAGTAAAAATCTTCGAACGCTTCCGTAGACATATTCGCCTTCTGCGCCAAAGAAGGCGTCGGGTAATTGATGCGCACCGCCTTTACCCTGTTGTCCACGTGGTGGGCGATCTCTTGAAAGCCTCCGGCAAACAGTCTGATCTTCTCCTCCGGCACATCGCTCATCTCGCTGTCGTTGTGTTCCCCGTGAATCCCGATATAGGCGTTCATCCCGTACCACATCGGCTCCTCCCAGCGGACGAGCTGTGCCACGTGAGCTTCGGTCAGCCCCTTCATCCATTCGCGCTGCAGCTTCGGGTGCTGAAAGCGGACATGGGGATACGCTCCCTTGGCATAGAGCTGCTTCACCAACTCCTGGGCCAATACCTCCCCTTCCCCCACGACCAGAATCATCACATGTTCTCCAGGCTGCACGTCCAGGCTGTACGAGAGCAAGTTGTCTGCCATTTTTTCGATGCGGTAATCTTTCATGGCTTTGGTCCTCCTTCTTGCGATCCTGATTCAAGACTACCCCGCTTATGTCAGAGGAACATCAGAGAGACGAAAAAATCTCCTGCAAAAGCCCACAGGAGATTCTCGTTCCATTAGCCTTTTAAGTTCTCGGGATTCAGTCCGGCCAGCGATTCCTGGACAAACAGACCGTCTTTGCGAATCAGCACACCGTCAAACCAGATCTCTCCCCCGCCGTATTCCGGACGCTGGATGTTGACCATGTCCCAGTGCACCTGGCTGCGGTTGCCGTTATCCGCTGTTTCGTACGCGCGGCCCGGAGTGAAATGGATGCTGCCCGCAATTTTTTCATCGAACAGGATGTCGTTCATGGGATGCAAGATGTACGGGTTTGCCGCAATGGCAAACTCGCCGATGTAGCGCGCTCCTTCGTCACTGTCGAGAATTTCATTCAGGCGTTTGGTGTTGTTGGCAGTCGCCTCGACAATTTTGCCGTTCTCCAGCGTGAGGCGTACATTTTCAAACTTGGTTCCGTTGTAGGAGGTAGGGACATTGAACGTGATGGTACCGTTCACGGAATCGCGCACCGGAGCCGTATAGATTTCCCCGTCTGGAATGTTGCGCTTGCCGGAGCAGATGACATTGGGTATGCCCTTGATCGAAAAGACCAGATCCGTACCCGGCCCCACAAGCCGCACTTCATCCGTGCGGTTCATCAGTTCCTGCAGCGGCAAAAACGCCTGGTGCATCTTCTCATAGTCCATGGAACAGACGTCAAAATAGAAATCCTCAAACGCTTCGCTGGACATGTTGGCGCTTTGAGCCATGCCGGGAGTCGGGTAGTTGAGCAGGTTCCAGCGCAAATTGGTGACGATGTAATCGCTCATCGGCTGCATCACATTGCGATGCGCTCGCAGGCGATCTACAGGGACATCAGACAGCTCACTGTCATTGGTCGCCCCATTGATGACGATCCAGGCCTGCATATCCCGGAACATGGGCTCTTCCCACTTCTTCACAAAAGCAGCACGCTCTTCGGAAGCGCCCATCATCAGCTCGCGTTGAATCCCAGGGTGAACGATTCGCACATGGGGATACGCCCCTTTCGCATACGCTTGCTTGACCAGCTCTTTTGCCAATGCATGCCCTTCTCCGCGAACCTCGATCAGCAGATTTTCTTTTTCCTGCAAACCGACGGAGTGGTTCAACAGATTCTCCGCCAGCTTGACAATGCGTGGGTCCATCATCGCATTTTCTCCCCCTACGACAAAATTTTTCAGACTGTTTCTAATAAAAAATATTTTACCGGATTTTGCACCTATCCTCAATAAATAAATCTTCACGTTTGTCTTTCTTGTTTGGAAAATTTACTTGCATATTTCGCCTGTCATCGAGTATCCTAATCAACAAGAGTTGATCATCCAAAAAATCTCAAAAACGGGAGTGTTGGTTTATGGCGTTTCCTGTAGTTTCTATGAAGTAGATAGGCGATCCACCGTAAGGGTCGGATCACCTCTGACTCTTACAACCCTATCACGTTCTAGAATCTGCAGGATGCCGGACCCGCTTCCGTTTTTTTGACGGCGCTATCGGGAAGGCGAACCTTGTAGGCACCGTGCCTTGATCTGCACGGTTACCAGGTGTTCGCTTTTCTTTTTGGCCCCATTTGCCGTCAATCAAACATGTGCCTATCTAGCGCAAGCGGCCCTCCCGTTTGCGTTTTTCTTCTTCATTCCACCGGTGTGAGCGCTGTGAACTGGCGTCCTGCAGACGAATCCATATGAATAGATTGGAGGTTTTTCCATCATGCATTGGCTTTCCTGGGACCTCAACCTGAAAGTGCGTCTCATCGGTGAACTGTTTACACACACGCTGTTCTGGATGTTCTTTCCCTACATGGCGCTGCATTTTAGCGAATCGTTCGGAAAAGACATCGCCGGACTGATTCTCACCGTGCCCCCGCTGCTCGGCATTTTCGCCAACCTGATGGGCGGGTATTTGGCAGACAGAATCGGACGCAAGCGCACCATGCTGCTGGGGGTATCCATCTCCACCGTGATGTTCGCCTTGTTTACCTGTTCTCCGTCCCCTTGGGTGGACTACATCGCCTTCATCGGATTGGGCATTGCCGGGTCGCTTTTCTGGCCTGCCAGTTCAGCGATGGTGGCGGACCTTACCTCTGAGGAAGAACGACGGGTGGTATTCGCCACGTTTTACACATCGATGAACATCGGGGTCGTTGCCGGCCCGGTACTGGGTTCTTTTTTCTTCATCCACCACCGTCAAGAGCTCATGTTAACCTGTACGATTTTCGAATTGGTTTACCTAATCGCCATTTACTTCCTGGTGAAAGAAAGCCTGCCCGAATCCGTGAAGGAGAAGGGCAGCACATCATTTTCGTTAAAGGAACAGTGGAAAAACTACGCGGTCATTTTCCGTGACAAGGTATTTGCCCTCTACATCCTGGCCGGTGTCCTGATCGCCATCACCTTTATGCAGCTTGATTTGTACATGGCCCTGTACGTAAAGGAACACGTACCGAATCAAACGCTTCTGGCCTTTAACACCTGGTCGATGTCAGTTGGCGGAACGGAAGCATTCGGCTGGTTAATGGGGCTGAACGGTCTGTTGGTCGTCCTCTTCACCCTGCCGGTGACGCGTTGGTTCGAGGGATGGAGCGACCGCAACTCGTTGATTTTGTCGTCCGTCTTGTTCGGACTCGGCTTCTTTTTGATGGGTTTTACCACGAATATTTGGTTCCTGTTCGGCTGCATGGGAATTTTGACACTGGGGGAACTGATCCGTACCCCTGTCGTGCAAAGCTTCGTCAGCAAATACGCGCCCGAGGACGCTCGCGGTCAATACATGGGCGCTTCCACGCTGCAATTTTCCGTGGGACGCTTCATTGCTCCCTTGACCATCGGATTGTCGGCATGGATGCCGCCGCTTGGGGTGTTCGGTGTTATATTCGGCTGTGCCCTGCTTAGTGTCATGCTGTATGTATACATGTTTCGCAGGATACCGGGCAACCCGAAGCCGGGCCGTGCTCGAAAAACACCGCTGGAATCGCTGTAACAGCAAAAAGAAGTCTGTCTCCTACTCCTGGGAAACAGACTTCTTGCTTTCTTACGGCATCAAAGCAGGCAGCAGGTATTCCTCTTTCGTAAACCTGCCGCGCATCCACATGTAGGTGTCGTCATAGATGGCACGAGCAACAGGGTCCTTGCTGTTCACCGCTTCCAACAGGGTTTTCGATCCGTAATAGTACGCGTGGATCTTCTCCTTGTCGATCCCCAGCTTGTGTGCGGCGATCAACTGGTTGTAGTAGTTTTGATAGAACTTGGGATCGCGGTACATCCGCTCGTCCCCTTCGATCTCAATCCCCATGCCGTACTTGTTCGCTACTGCCAGTGTGGCTTCGATCCGGTCGATCGGTATCGGCTTGTCGTTGTAAAAATTGGGCTGCACAAAAGCGTAGTCAAAGCCCAGCTCTTTCCACTCACCGAGACCGGTTGCCCCGAAGTAGGGAATCCAGTAAAAGTGGAGAGCCTCATTGTGAACCATCTCCGCCGTCTCCCGAATCAGCTGCCGCTCTCTCGGCACCGCGTCGTCGATCAGCTCGTGGTACCAGTAAATGCCCTCCAGCCGCAGGTAACGGAAGTCGGCCTCTCCCCAGCGCTGCTGCAGCTTGCGGAAATACCACTCCAGCGCTTGCTTGCGATAGTTGTAGGCCCGTTCTTCCCCCACTTTGGCCGCCTGGAAGGAGAGCGAATCCTGCTCTTCCATCACTTTTCCGAACGAAGCCTGATTGGGGTCCGGGTATGGCAGGGCCAGCACCACGTTTTCCCTCGCCGGAGACGTGTAGAGCGTGCCTCTGCGCTTGTTGTACTCCATCATGGCTTCGTTCAGCGCATCCAACTGCCGTCCTGCCCGGAACAGGTCATCCATGTAGTACTCCCAGCCGTCTTTGGTACTTGGCAGATTCGGGTACGGGAGGAACAAAACCGTGTCAAACATGCGGTCCAGCACCTTGCCGTCCGTGCTCATGTAGCCGACCAGCGGCAGGAAGTCCTGCTTGGTCCATGTCCCGCGCTCCCCATGGGCACCGGAGTACGCGAGCAGCATGTTTTCCATGCGGTCTCCCGCCTTTTTGTCTTCAAGCGCTCCCGTGCGGCTGATCGGCGCGAGCAGGACAGGAGCCGCTTCTTCCCGCTGCTCTACCCCCCACACTTCAAGCTGACGGGCAAAAACAAATACTTTTACCGGAAAACGCACCCGGACATAGCGCGCTTCTACCGCAGGCAGACTGACGGACAGCGTACGGACAATGGCCGTCTCATCGGACGGCTGGACGTTGTGAGTGGCTTTCCCTGCATAAAACCACGCTTTCCCATCGCGGGACAGCTCCACTTCCATCTCCTGGGGAAGGACAATCCCCTGTTTTTTATCCTGTCTAAACGTAAGTGCGACCTGCTTCAACTGCTTCGCAGAAGGTAAAGCGAGCGTCACTTCACGCCCGAACTGGCGGCTGAAGCCCGTCCATGTCTCCGATGGCACGACGAGTCCGCCGACAGGGCCGGGGTATTTTTTCTCCAATTCGTGAAAGTAGGAGTCAGCCGGACCTGTCGTCCGCACTGCGTAAAAGCTGTCCGGCGCGAAGTTCACCAGACCTTCCTGCTCCATCGGTATGGCCTCGACCGCAGGCGCGGCTTCGCCTTCCTTGCCTGCCGATGAAGCGCCGTTCGCCGTAATCTCCACTGGTATCGTGATCGTGCGGTAACCCACCGAGACCGTAATCTGCCCGGTACCCTTGTTCGGTCCGGCGATAAAAGTCCCGTCAGGCATGATCGTTCCCAGCTCAGGGCGGTCAAACGCAAAGATCGGTGTAAACGGCAGTGTCTCTCCATGCGGACTGGTTACTTCAATCCGTTGGCTTGTCCCGGCAAGCAAGCTCAACCTGGTTGTGTTCACGGCAATGTCCACCTGCCCAGCCTGCTGGTAGCGCGCGTCCAGCAGCCGCTCGGCGATCACTGCGGCTTCGGCCCGGCTTACGTTCCCTCTCGGATTAAATTTTCCGTTTGCGCCAAGCATCCAGCGTTTGGCTGTCACGTCGCGGACCGCATCCCGCGCGTATTCCGCGATCTCCTGCTCGTCCATATAGGCCGCAGCGGCTTGTTCCGAAGGCTCGTTGCCGCTCAGTTTCATCAACCGCTGCAAAATGACGGCCAACTCCTGCCGGGTCAACGGCTCAGCAGCCCCCATCGTATCCTGAGTCCGCCCCCGCAATACGCCCGTTTCCGTCAATGCATACACATACGGAGCATACGGACTGTCCTGCGGTACATCCACAAAAGCCGCTTTCTCCCGCTCCTGCGCCTGCAGACCGGATACCTTGGCCAGCAGTACCGCTACGTCCTGACGAGAAATGGCTTGCTGCGGGTAAAACCGGTCGCCGCCCTGTCCGTTGATCAGGTGCAGCGACGCGAGACGAGTGACGGCTTGTTTGGCGTAGCTGGCCTGTATATCGGTAAACGCCACCTGCTCCTCACTCGTGATTTCCATCGTTTTCGCTGCGGGAACCGGTGCAGCCGCCGAAGTGATCGACGATGTCAACAGCATCGCCAACGCCAGACTGGCTCCAACCATTTTTCTTCGCGTACTCATGTTTCCTCCTCTGTTGCCTCTTCCTCTCTACTCTTCCGGTTTGTGAATGGTCGGCCGGGGAGGCTTCGGTCCGAAAAACTGGTAGTAGTCTACCTTGATGTTTCCGTTGTACAGTTTGCGCTTCTTCGTTGCCGTCCGGCCGAAATGCTGTTCAAACTCCTCGTCCGACGTAATGATGTAAAAGGACCACGTATCCAGCTCCGTCGCAAATACTTGTCCCATCTCACGGTACAAACGCGCGACCTGCTTCCACTCGCCAAGCCGCTCGCCATACGGCGGATTGCAGATCAAGTACCCGTATTTGCGCTTCGTCCGCACGTCACGCACGTCCATCCGCTGGAAGTGAATCTGGTCGTCCACACCCGCTTCCGCCGCATTGCGCCGCGCTACCTTCAGGATTTCGTCGTCGTAATCGGTGCCGATAATCTCCAGCTTGCGGTCGTACTGAGCCAAATCATGAGTTTCCGCCCGCGCTTCCCGCCACATGGTTTTCGGAATCACCGGCCAGCTTTCGGACACAAACTCCCGGTTCATTCCCGGCGCAATATTTTGCCCGATCAGCGCTGCTTCAATGGGAATCGTACCGGAACCACAGAACGGGTCCATCAACACCCGGTCCGGTTTCCATCGGGAAAGCATGATCAGGGCAGCCGCCATGGTCTCTTTCAGCGGAGCCGTGCCGATCAGTTCGCGATATCCCCGTTTATGCAAGCCCGTCCCCGACGTGTCGATTGTCAGAGTGGCTACGTCCTTTAACAGCGCCACCTCGATTTTAAACAGCGGCCCCTTCTCTTCAAACCACTCCCGTTTGTACGTCTTTTTCAAGCTCTCCACCACGGCCTTTTTCACGATCGCCTGGCAGTCGGACACGCTGAACAGCGTCGACTTGACCGATTTCCCTTCCACCGGGAATGCGGCGTCCTCGGTGATCCAGTCGGACCAGGGAAGCGCTTTGGTCTTCTCAAACAGCTCATCAAACGTGGTTGCCCGAAACTCCCCTATTTTAAGACGCACACGGTCGGCTGTTCGTAACCATAAATTTGTCCGCGGGATAGCGGAAATGTCTGCCGTGAACGTCACTTTGCCGTTGTCCACTTTCACATCCTCGTAACCGAGGCCTCGAACTTCGTCGGCTACGACCGATTCCAGCCCGAACGTCGCCGTCGCAATCAACTCTACTTTTTGCATCGTTACTCTCCTGTCGTTCCTGTTTGGCAGGGCTTGCTATTTCCCCCCATTGGTTATAGTACCGTATTTTGAAGCAAAAAGCACAACCCGCGCCTGTGTGATCAAAGCGCGGGTTTTTCGCATGGTTGGTTGACAATCTGGAAAACATATGGAAAAGCTTTCATTGAAAGGAGATCCACATGCCTGAATTGCCCGAGATGGAAACCTACAAGCGGCTGCTGAGCGAAAGAGTGATTGGCCGGCCTATAACTGACGTGCAGGTGGAACGGGAAAAGTCGATCAATGTTCCTGTCATCCGTTTTTCCCAGACGTTGACCGGTTCCACGATCACGACCATCGACCGTCGGGCCAAGCACCTGCTCTTTCGACTACACTCCGGGAACGTGCTGCTGCTCCATTTGATGCTGGGTGGCTTCATGTACTACGGCACATCTTCCGACAGGCTGGAGCGAACCGCTCAGATCACGCTTTCCTTTGGCGATGACAAACTGTACTTTCACGGACTGCGCTTGGGCTATTTGCATTTGTTGACAGACGAGCAGGCGGAAGCGGAACTAAGCGATCTTGGCCCCGAGCCGCTCGATCCTTCCTTTTCTGCCGAGCAGTTTCACCAGCTGCTGAAGAAGAAACGGGGAGCCTTAAAAACGACGCTGGTCGATCAACACGTACTCGCCGGCATCGGCAACTGCTACGCGGACGAGCTTTGTTTTCATGCCCGCATCCTGCCGACCCGCCGCATCCCCACCCTGACTCCACAGGAGGTCGAGCAGTTGTATAAATCGATGCGTACTGTATTGCAAGAGGCCGTCCGCTACGGCGGTTACATCGAGCGACCGCTGTTTCGCGGAGATACCCTGACCGGCGGCTACAACGACCGCTGCCTGGTCTATGACCGCGGCAACGAGCCTTGTGTCCGCTGCGGCACTCCCATCGTCCAGAGCGAACTGTCATCGCGAAAAGTATTTTTCTGCACCAACTGCCAGCAGTAATTTACTTCTCCATTGTCCTGATCATGTACACCTGCTCCGTGGATGGCTGAAACCCAGCACGCTGCAGGAGGTTTACGACCTGTTCGTTTTTGGTAGGGAAATTGAAGGTCGTACGGCGGCAAGTGAGCTCAAACGGAGCAAATACCTGTGCAAGCGCGAATCGGATGATCGCTTCCCCGTCTTCCCGCTCAGGATCAGCAGCGCACTGCAGGAGCACGATGGAGGTCAGCTTGCCAGCGTCGTCAAACGTTCGCTTGGAAAGGGCGTACCCCACAATCTCTCCACGCTCGTCCTGGACAATCACGGATTCTCCGTCACGAATGCCTGCCCACTGCGTCTGCCATGGCACCATGCTTTGGTAGAAGGAAAGCGACCGCACGTCTTGCGGGATGCCCCGTCGATGCTGGTATGGCAGTTCTTCACCGGCCGCAAAGGGATTTTCCGCAAGGGCTTCCCCGTTCTGCAGAAAAAGGAGCCGGTCGACGATCTCAAAGCCGAGCTGCTGATACAAGCTGATGGCCTTTTCATTTTGGCTGAACGCTTCCAGTGTGGCGATCTCGATGCCTTCTTCCCGGTAGAGGGCGAGCGCAGCTTCCATCAGCTTCCGTCCCACACCTTGGCGGCGATACTCGGTAGCTACCCCGGTTCCGCCATTCCAGGCCACTTTCTTTCCGTCAATAAGACGTACCCCGCTTAACACAAGCCCCACTGGCTCTCCGTCAACAAAGGCGATTACGGACAAAGCTGGCGACAGCCCCTCCATTCCGAGTCGATGCGTGAAGCGTTCCACCGTCGACGTAGCGTCAAAATAATAGCCTTCAAACCCTCTGTTCCACGCCTTCGTCGCTTCTTCAAACGTACACTCGCTCATCCGCTTGATCGTCAGCATGCACCCATCACTCCTATTTTTGATAAAATTATTTTAATTGATAAAATCTTACAATTCAATCTATTCTTGATAAATTAACGGGATATTTTCAGATATGATCGGATTACATAAGAATCTGCCTGTGAAGACAGCTTTTGCTTGAACTATTATTCAACTATCGAACCCGTTAACTCGATTACGATATCTATACCATCGGTCGCGTTGAGTTTATACAAATCCAGGACTGTGTCTTCTAACCGACAGCACCATGACTGTAGTAAAAGCTAATAATTCCGCCCTTCCTTACGCTGTCGATAAGCCCTCTGACAATAAGCAATAACAAAAAAAGCTGCTTTCACACGGCAGCTTTCGTTATTCGGGTTATTCCGCTATCGAACTAGTCGAGTAAATTATAGCTTTCGCTTTTGCGACTAAAGTAAGGACCCAACCATCCTGTTTCATGTGTTTTTACAAACGTCCAAGTAAATTCTTTATCTACAATATAGATATCCGTTTCGTTAGTAAGGTCGTCGGCAGTAAACGCAGATGCATTCTCAAGTATTAATGCATAGTCTGAGTGCTGATAAAAAACATAACAAGCATTCTTCGGCTCATTAGTAAACACCCTTTCCGCGTGTTCTCCTTGAAGGCAATCTCTTTTTTCATAACTAAATATGTGCCATAAATAGCCACAGGCACCACCGCTGTCATATAAATGAATCGATTTCTTTTCTTCAGGACCTATGTGATTAGCGAAGTTATTTTCCCACTGCTTCCGTAAGTAAACTCCCCATTCGGGTATTTCTCTTACTCTGACTTTCTTGTTTTTGAGCAGATCAACTATCTCCACGAAACTCCTCCAACGATACAAAGAAAATTCTTAAATCAACTGCGTGATGTGGTAGAGCGAGCATTTCTCCTCGCCCTGCAAGAAACAACGGTAACCGTGGCGCATTTACCTGATGGCTGTAAAAACGATGGGCAACGACGAGGTGGAAGCAAAGTATTCCTGAGTATCTCGAAAAAATCGAGCAAAGCAAAACCATGCAGAAACTAGGCAACACCAAACACAGCAATTCCCTGTTTCCGGTTTTCGTATTCTGTTATACCTCGTGATCGGCTGCAACCATCATCCAGCACAGCCGACAGGTGATTCTCAAACTAGCAAGTTACAGAAAAATACTTTAATTAAAAAAATTTACAATGTATAAATTTCATTATTTTACACATTTCGACAAAATATCAAATTACCGGTATGTATAATAAATGCCGGTAAGGATAAAACTACCAATTCGGTTGTTTTCTTCTTATTACCTTTGGCCAAGGTAAATAGAAAAGTAAATTGGGAGGAAAGTACTGTGGGAAAAAAATTTCTTGGTATTGCTGCAACACTCGCTTTGTTGACTATTGGTAACTCTGCATATGCGGAGAAACAAACAGACACTATTGAATATAAAGATTTGCAAGCTGATATCAAACTGGATGTCGATTGGAACCTTTTAGACGAAGATAAAGCGGAAGCCGAAACAGACTTCATTAATCCAAACGATCGTAATTATGTTGCAGTCAGACTTGAAATGTGGAAAGACGACTCTGGAGTTTCTGGCAGCAAATATAATCGAGATAAAGACCTTGCTGAATGCCGTTATACTTATGCTGGCGCTGAGTATTTCAAAAGTAGACACTCCATCGACAGCTCTGATAAGAAAAAAGAGCTTGTCGTTGATACCTTCTCCGATGACTAGAATCTAGTAACAGTCAAACAGAAAATAAACCGGTGGAATAGCCGGTTTATTTTCTGTTTGACTACAACGGTGACTTGTCCCAAAACCATATTCCATAATGAAAAATTCAGGAGACGGTTATACATGACTATAAGCTCGATAAAAAATCAGTTTAAAGCACATCCCGTCACGACCGCTTTGATTATCTTGGGTTTGAGCATATCCATTGTACTCATTTCAATAGGAATATCGAGTGTAAAGAATACTTATTTACTCATACAACAGCAAGTTCATTACGCACCACAGAATGCTACCAAAATTGAATTCCAGCTTCAGGACAAACAAGATGTACAAGCTTTGTTCAAGGTTTTTAACGGGATATCAGATCAAACTGGCGTTATCCTTGACCAAGTAAATATGTTTAATAATGGTCTCATGGCCCCGGTAACGCCTGAATATTGGACAAAACAGGTTGTTCAGAGATTTCCATTAGAAACAGGAAGATACCTAAATGGAATGGATGTCATTAATGGAGAAAAAGTAGCGCTCGTTGGAAAAGCAAGATTGAAAGATGTAAGCACAAAGAACGGAAAACAATACATTTTATTGGATAACGAAGAATACCAAGTGATCGGAATAATAGGAGTAAAAGGAAAAACAACAAAAGCCATTGATTACAAAATTGTTATTCCGGCAACGTCGCTTTCATCAACTCTCTTGAGCAAATTACAAAGCATGAAAACGATTCATTTCTTAATCCACAATATCTATACGGATACATACCCAGACGAAAAACAGATTAAGCAAAATGCCAAGCGTCTATTTCCAGGAATAACATGCACAGCCTCCCCGTACGGAGGAACAGATGGTATTGTTACACCAAATTGGGGAGGTGAGATCTACATATCCATAATGGTATATGCTCTGTCGATCATTAATGCTGTTAACCTTACAGCCTTTTGGATTCAAGAAAGAAAGTATGAAATTGGCATTAAGAAAGCCTTTGGTTACAGCAATACGGATATCATCTCCATGCTTTTTTGGGAGATGTGCTTCATCAACCTGATAGCAGTTGTAATAGGTTTAACCATCCAAATGACGATAAGGAGCTTGCTTTCCAAATGGCTTGATTATCCAGTTGAGATTACATCAACGACTATCTTTGCCGCGATTCTTTTTGTTTTTGCAACAGCTATTTTCACTACTGCCATCCCTTCAATCAAGGCGGTCAAAATACAGCCAGTTGAGGCTATCAAGGGATAAGGAGAAGAGAAATGGAATACCTTTCAATTGTCATTTCATCCATGTTGAAAAGAAAGTTAGCCGTTTTTCTTATGATGACGCAACTTGTCCTTTCATTTTGGGTGATCAATCATGCGTTTATTTCCATGGATGTCGTGCACTATCAAGAGAAAAAGCTAATGGCTACATCATCGATGGATAAAGATACAACGTTGCGGTTGGCTTTTTCGGATGTGGAAGACACAGAATGGTTTGCAGAACGATTTGCTCAATTGGAGAATTTTATTAAGAATACGCCTGGAGTTCAGGGGTACGGTTCCTTTGATACGACCTCAATAGCACCGGAAAATCTACCGAATCAACGTGCTTTTCTGGAACAAAACAAAAAATTGTATGCTGGAACCAGGCGGGAAAATGCGATTGATATTGGCAAGATCGTTTTTTTTGATAGAGGTATCTATCAATATTCCAAATTCAAGGTCATCAACGGAAGGGCCCTGAGTGAATCGGATTTCACCAAAAAGGACAGTGATATTATTCCTGTTTTGATCGGATATAACTACCGTGATGTTATTCATCTAGGCGATCGGTTTGAGACTACCATCCATGAAAAGAAAATTGTGTACGAAGTTGTGGGAGTTCTTGACCAAAAAAGTGAATGGTTATCTGGAAATGATTACATTTCTGATCCGGTTGATAACCTAGACAATTTTTTTATTGCTCCTTTTTTTCCTGTTGTAAGGGAAAGCGAGCCGATGGATGTAGCCGTGAGAATGCATAACACCTTTGTCCAACTGGATTCCGTAGAAACGTTCAATCAAGTCGCATCGGCCATTTTAAAAAAGGGTAGAGAATTAGGAATAAATCCGACGCTGACAACAGTTGGTGACGAGTTACAGGCGTACAGGGAAAACAGAAAACAAATCAGCAATTTTTCCCTGTTCATGGGGATGTTCTTTTTAGTAATCTCCATCATTGGAATTGTTTCGGTGACGCTTTCGTCTATTCACGCCAGAAAACATGAATTAGGTGTGAGGATGGTGACAGGAGCAACCAAAAGGGATATCTCCATGATAATTCTCATTGAACTTGTATTAATCGTAACTGTTTCAGCAATTTCAGGGGTTATGCTGAATTACTTTATGGAAGCTTTCAAATATTCATCGGTACCGAATATTAAATTGGAGATTTTTGCAATACCTTTATACGTTAAGGTAATGCTTGTATCAATCCTTGTAATTCTTTCTTCCGTGTTCATACCATTACTTACGATAAAAAAACTCCAACTTCGCGAGTTAGTAGGGGGTAAAGAGTGAATGACATTCATTGAGCTGAATAATATTTCCAAAGTATTCGGGAAAGAAGAGTATGCAACAGTAGCATTAAAAAAAATTAATATTCGCATAAATAAAGGCGAATTTGTCTCCATCATGGGTCCATCCGGCTCAGGTAAATCGACCCTCTTAAACATTATAGGTTGTATGGATATACCGACTGAAGGAGAATACAGACTGAATGGTACTTTGATACAAAAGTTAAGTGACAGGGAATTAAGCCAGATTAGAAATAAAACCATCAGTTTTGTCTTTCAGAACTTCGCCTTAATGCAGAATTTTAGCGTATACGAGAATGTAGCTCTACCATTGTTTAAACGAAAAATGAGTCTAAAGGAAAAAAAGGAAAAAGTACACTATTATTTACACAAACTCGGGATTGCTGACCTGAGCAACAAAAATGTATCAAAGCTGTCAGGAGGCCAAAAACAAAGAGTAGCAATTGCACGCGCCATGACAGCTGAAACGGAGCTGATCCTGGCTGATGAACCAACAGGTGCCTTGGACCAAAAAAATGGAGCTCAGTTAATGGAGTTTCTCTGCAAAATGAATGAAGAAGGCAAAAGTATTGTTGTCATTACACATGATGAAAAAATCGCCAAGTATACAAAACGAATCATCAGCATTGTAGATGGAGTTATTACAGAAGACAGATGGAGAGGTAATGTATGAAAAAGAAATGGAAGATTGTTTTAGTTGCTTTTTTTATCGCTTTGGCAGGGGGAATCACATATTGCTCCTTTTTTTACAAAGAACATTTTATGCGATTAGCAGAAGGTGTCTTTCTATCCGAGGAATATGAGGAAAAATACAAAAACGTGACAAGAGAAATTACAGTTAACAAAAGCAGATACGATAAACTGCTGATCAAACATGAGATTGATTTGGATGGTGGCAGCCTCACTTTTGAACTGTTCGATCCAAACAACAGTTTGGTTCGGTCTGGAAAGGTTACCAAAGAACAGATTTATTCTGAAAAACTCGAGGTAACACCTATAGAAGGAAAATGGCGGGTTCAATATCATACCAACAAGGATACGAATGGGAAATATTCAATTCTATTGGAAAGTATAGAATAGATCTTGCAAAATTCATTTCAGCATCTCGCCTCATTCGACTTTAAATTTTCCTGTTTATTCCAGTTATTGTCTGCTCACTTTGTTACAAGCACTCCGCCATTATGAGATTTCAAAATTCGGGTTAAACTATCCTGCCCGTTAATTAAACGAGTTTCCGGCTGTTTATGAAATATTACAAGTTTCATCACGGACGAATCCCGTGGTATGATGGGATCAAATGGTTCGCGGAGGTTTCCATGCGCAAAGCTCTCACAGTAGGCTCGCTGATCCTAGGACGGCAGGCATCGCCTGCACCTGCGCCATCCCAGCAGCCCAGACAATCAAATCGAAAAACGCCGACTCAGACACTGATTCGGTTCCAGCAAAACGGAACGGAATTCTCTGTCCGTCCCGTACCTCGTCAACTCCTGCTGGACACCGCTCTCGCGCAGCTTCAACCGGTTGCCTATAAATGCAGAAAAGGAAGCTGCGGCAAATGCACCGTGCAAATACAGGCGGGCAGCCATTTGCTGCAATCTCCCACCCGAGCGGAACAGGAAAAACTGGATGAGGCTCTCAAGCAGGGCTACCGTCTGGCGTGTCAGGCGTGTATCGTAAATCGTTAGACGCGAACCCCCCTTTTTCGGGGGGTTACTTTTTTTCCTGCAAGATCTCCCACATTGAGCGAACGACGCTCGATTCTTCCACCATGCGTCGGTTTTTCAACATGCGTTTCTGCCGTAGTCCATATGCTTCCCAATCAACCGTGATTACGCCTTCACCCCTTCGCAGCGTGCCGGACTTGTCTCGGAAGACCCATTGCGTCATGACGGACGTTTCACCATCGACAACCGCCAAAGCAACGTCATACTTGTCCAAGTAATCTTCCAGGTTCACATTCGCTTCTTTGTCTACCAACACAACCACGGGCACATCCCCGTGCTCCACCAGCTTGCTTGATTCCTCTACGATGTATGCGTGATACGCTTCTGATCTCCCCGCTTCTTCGCTGATGGAAAACCGGCTGTTGTTCACTATGACGAAATCCACAGCTCTGCTTGTTTGATAGACGGGTTGGATGGGCCAGAACAAATACGCAAGATAACCAAGAATAGCGAGGCCAAACAACCCAAAAAAGACTCCGATTCTTTTCATGATTCTCTGCTTCTCCTTTGAGATCAGGGAGTGCTCCTGACGAAATGTACGCTCTGCTTTTGATTATGTCACTACATTCTTTCTGTCTTTAACGCTAAAGTTTTTAAATGTTTATTTACTTAAAATTTCATTTACTAAACATTTATTCTTAATTACTTTGAGTTCTTTCTACCTAACTATCTCCCTTCACGAACATATTTCTTAAGGCGTTTGAGTAATTAGAGTTTAAGCAAGAAATAGTCATGAAGCATATATTAACACTTAGCATAAATAACCAAAATAAATTAGTTTAGCAACTAAGTACTAACGAATATTAGTAAAATAATACCATATTTACAAAATATTGTTTGCATGGTCATATTTTACAATTATTATGACATAGAACAAACCATTTGGAAGGAAGATACTGTTGTGAAGAAAATTCTAAGAAGTGCTGCATTATTTAGTGTTTTAACGGCATCAGTTTTAGTAATCCCTAATATTTCAATAGCTTCTGAAAAAGGCACATTTGAGAAAGTGGATGTTAACAGCGGAATTTTTGATATGATTTTACAAAGTTTAGAGATTGCCAAGAAAGAAAAACCTGATGCCAATGAGGATGAAATATAAATATTTAAGATTGCATCAGAAATTTTTGATCAAGCTTTGAAAAACAAGAAGGTGCAGGGGCATAAGCAGTTTAACGCATCTAGTTCTGACGATTATTATGATCAACCAACAAATACCAATCAAACTTTGGGTCCAGCTACTAAAAAGGTATATAGCTCCAACACCTACTATGGTTTTAGAATGTTATACGCTGGCTATGTAGCTTTAGAAAATTCCAAATCTCGATATGGCGGAACGAATCCAACTCTTATAGACGGTATTGGTGATGCATATAGGCATGGTTACTGGATGGCTCTTGGTACTCGAGATACTACTAGCGATTACGCTAAACGTTTTGGAGATGCATGGGAACAAGATCATCCAGGTTCGGATTTACAAAATCAAATGGATCAACACAATAATTGGGTAGGGCGCACAATTGGAAATAGTGGAGGAGATATTGATATTGCAATAGCTAAGAATTTAGATGCGGGGACCTTTGTTTATATTAAAAATGGTAAGTTGGTTCCTACCAACCAATAATCTATAAAGTTACAATAAGAACTAGGCACCTCTTTCAAAGAGGTGTTTGTTTTTCTATCACAAATACTTGCAAAAAAAACTATTGGAGGCTGTGATATGCGAAAACTATTGATAGGAGTTCTATTGGTAATAGCGGTACTTGTAATTTATTATCTTTCTATCCCTAATGTCAGTCCTGAAACGGGTGCATCAATCCGAACCTTGATCGATGAGAAAACGCAGGCGATGCAAGTAGGTGAACAAACAGAAATTGATATAAAAACCGAGTATGATTTCCTAATAATAGTCCCCCCGTATTTTACAGAAGAGACACTTCATGAATTTCATCTGAATGGCACCCTAATTAGAAGCATAATGAAAAGCAGAACTTTTGATGAAACATATCAGCTTTTTGTGATCAAAGACAATCAAATACATAACAATGTTATCTTAAGCGGAAAGTTTGCCACACAGAATAACAAACCGCTGATCATTACCTTCCCAGAGAAACTACCTGTACGAAAGGTTGCGGAATCGGATTATCGTTGGTTTGAAATTGTCACAGAGAGGTGATTTGATTTCAATTTATTCATCATTAGCCTTCTATTGTTTATTTCGGGAACGATCCTAATCGTGATGGCCTTTGATTCAGAAAACGCACAAAAAAACCTGTTACGTTACGGTGTGTCCCTGCTCACTGTTTCTCTTCTGGTATTTATGTATGCTGTGACCCTTTCATTGATAGAGCTGCAAGAACTGTTAGATTTGATCGGAGCATAATCGGGGCAAACTTGACTGCACAATTGAACATGGTATTGTAAAAAGACAATTGTCAAACGGATCGAGGCTTGCTGCATATGACCACCATAAAACGAACGCTGCTGTTCGCCGGCGGAAATCTCGGCGACTGGGCACTGGAAGACATACGGGAAGACGATTTTCTCATAGGGGTAGACCGGGGAGCGCTGTTCCTGGTGCGCCACAAACGAAAACCCCACCTGGCCATCGGCGATTTTGATTCGGTAAACACGGAAGAGCTGGCAGAGATTCAGCAACAGAGCGATCAATTCCTGACGTGCGACCCGATACTGAAAGATGTCACGGACACCGAGATGGCCTTTAACTGGGCACTGGAGCGTCAGCCGGACGAGATCGTCCTGCTTGGTGTTTTGGGCACACGCTTCGACCACACCCTGGCGAACGTCCATCTGTTGTTAAAGGGCCTGCGGGCAGGTATACTCTGCCGGATCATCGACGAAAAAAACGAAGTGATGCTGATCGACCGCCCCATCAGCGTCTCCAAAGGCCGCTATTCCCATCTCTCTCTGCTTCCCCTGACCGAGCAAGTGACCGGCATTACGCTGGAAGGTTTTCAGTACCCGCTGCATAACGCTACCCTCCGCATCGGCGATTCGCTTGGAATCAGCAATGTGCTGCTGGAAAAACAGGGAACCATCCAGGTTGAGTCAGGTCAACTGCTTGTCATCAAAAGCATGGATTAACGCCAAAAAGGATCTCCACACCGTACGAGAAGGTGCAGGAGATCCTTTTTTTCCTGTAACTATGTCAAATCAGGTAGCTGCCAATCAATCTCGCCCAGGCCGTGTGCCCGCAGAAACTGGTTGGCCCGGGAGAACGGCCTGCTGCCAAAAAAGCCCCGATTGGCCGAAAACGGACTGGGATGCGGCGAACTGATCATGCAGTGCTTTTGCGAGTTGATGAAGGCGGCTTTCTCTTGGGCGTGTTTGCCCCAGAGAATAAATACCATCGGCGTCTCCCGCTCGTTCAGCGTGTAAATCACCCGGTCGGTAAACTGCTCCCAGCCCATACCCTTATGGGAGTTGGGCACTCCTGCCCGGACGGTAAGCACCGTGTTCAGAAGCAGCACTCCCTGCTTCGCCCAGTGAACCAGGTGGCCGTGGTTGGGGATCGTACAACCGAGGTCGCTTTGCAGTTCCTTGTAAATATTCTGCAAGGACGGCGGCGGATTCACGCCCGGTTTCACCGAAAAGCTCAGCCCGTGCGCTTGACCCGGTCCGTGATACGGGTCCTGGCCGAGGATGACTACCTTCGTCTCTCCGTACGCCGTGAAGTGAAGCGCATTAAAAATATCATACTTGTCGGGATAAATTGCTTTTGATTGGTATTCTTCCACTAAAAATTGGCGAAGCCGCAAGTAGTACGGCTTATGGAATTCCTCGTTGAGGATGGAAGCCCAATCGTTTTTCAGAATGGTCATTGTGTTCACACCCTATACATCCTTTGAAATGTTCGTGTGGTTTCACTATCATTCTTTTCGCTGGTCTTGTCAACTCGGTTTAACAACGGTTCGTTTCGTAGATAATGGAAGCTAATACTGTTTGTCTGGCAGGAGGCTGCAATGGTCGACCTCATACTTGTTGCACTGGTTGGTTTCCTTGTTACTTTCCTTTATCTGCGACACACCGAGCTTCACCCTGTCGAGAAGCTTGCGTACTGGTTCTTTTCCACTATTATCCAAAAACTTGCCTTTACCATCATGGTCATGAACGTAAATGTAGTACGGATGTCGCAGAAATTGGTTGACTTTATAACCCTTTCGCTGTCTGGACTGTTTTTTTATTCCATCACGATGGGCATCCTGATGTCCTTCCTGTTTTCGGCAAAGATCAAGCGCGTATACAAGCTGCCTCTTTTCATCGTCTTCATTCTCGGATTGACCGGTGCAGACTACCTGTTTGTGCTAAGAGGGGATGTTGAGTACCTCAATTGGAATTTGTGGCTTAACTTTTGTAAACAGTTCGTTATGAACGGACTTACCTATCTGTTCGCGATCCTGTTTCGGAATCTGCTCCATAAAGAGAGGCTGCCTGCATGATCTTGTATCCACCGCTCGTGTTTGACGGGAATGAATGGTTTACCATTTTTGCAGGTACGCTGATTTGGGCCATCATGCTCTCTCTTCCCAGAAGATTCAACGATCTCATGATGATGATGATATGGTTGGGAAATCATTTTCTGGCAGAGGTCGTAGATTTTACGATTGCGGTACCGCCAATTAATCTGTATGATACTCACGATTGGCCACAATATGAAATCTTTGACCTGATCATCTATATTTTTCTTTATCCCCCGTCTGCCTATCTGGCTTTATACATGTACGACAAGTGGAGATTTACCGGATGGAAACTGGTGCTGTACATAGTCGCGTGTGCGTTGGTCAGCACTGGGCTGGAAGCAATCTCGCTTTGGTTTCATGTATTTACTTACTACGGATGGAAGCTGATTTACTCGTTTCCGGTCTATATGGTTGTCTTTTCCCTCAACATCGCCTTATATCATTTCGTCTTGCGGAAAACAACAGCCTAGGACTTCTTGCCGGGTAATGGCCCCCAGATCCTTCCACCTAGTCTTCTATTCCTAGTACCGTCGATTGATAGATGCCCCCATGGTTTTCTGCCATAATTACCCTTGGCATATATCGATCATGGAAATGGGGATTTATATCATGAAATGGGATATCAAGTCATTCGCAGGCGGCATTCTGGCAGGAGCGGTATTGTTTTCCGGGGTTGCCTGGGCTTCGGAAGGCGCACAGATTCAAGAGCTGAACAAGATTCCGTTTACCTATTATTTTGAAGGAGTGCCGAAGTCGCCGCAGATCGATGTACAGGGCATTCTGCACAAAAACTCGGTGTACGTACCGATTCGTTTTGTCGCGGAAAGTCTCGGGAAGCCAGTCATCTACGACGCGAAGAGCAAGTCGATCTACATCGGCAAGCTTCCGGTGCGGAAGATGTACTCCAAGTGGGAAGCAGTCGAGCTGGTGAAGAAAAAGTACGCAACCAGCTTGAAACCGGACTATGTCATCGAGTACGATCATGATGATGAAAACGGGAACTATGTGATCCATATCTATCAAAAAGTGGTGAACAACTTCCAGACAGGCGACGGCTACACCAACACCTTTGGCTGGTTTGTTGTCAATCCGAACACCGGGGAAATCAAATCGCTGCTGTAAGCAAAAAGATCATTCGCCTCTCGTCCTGCCGGGCAACTAGCTTAAAGAAGGATGGGAGGCGTTTTTTACGCGACAAAAACCCATATCATGTAAAGATTGGAGGTTGTTGTGAAGATGAGAGCAAGAGGAGTGCAATTGTCAGCAATCATCTCCGTGTCTGTATTGCTGCTATGTATCGTTGGCTCCTTCACTTTTTTCAACCCGAGATTGACAGATTCACAAATAAAGGAAAAGGTCGACTTTATCAAAAAGAACCTGAAGCTCAGACAAACACAGCAAGAAGTTGCTACCATTCTGGGGAAGGACTATTTTATTGCCAATGATAATGGCGACATCGAAAACGGAAGCGATTCCTTTTGGAAATACCGATTCTACATGGAAAAAGGCTATACCTCACAATTGGAAGACCATCAGATAGATGAGCAGGGTTTACGAAGCAGAAAAGTCGGTGTTGAACTGTTCATCGGTTGGAAAGAGGAACGAGTTTATTTTTATTCGATTTCGTACGTTCAAGGAAAAGAGAACGATCTGACTTTTTATTTGGTCAACCCGGATGGATCAACGAGTGAAGAGACAACGCGCAACCAGCAAGCCCCTGTTGAATAATTACTAAACATAAATGTATAATAAATACAACCCCGTCATGTCAC
>VAPR01000335.1_pt1 | contig 32339 bp, 21 predicted proteins | sample 3380701 | NCBI WGS metagenome assembly VAPR01 (sample SAMN11536904, study PRJNA540576) | hot springs metagenome | isolation source: hot spring wet sediment | place: Spain: Lobios | collected 2014-01 | reverse complement strand
GTGAACGTGCGTTTCTGCATCGCAAAAGGCGTTATTTCTCCGGTGAACGAACACCCGTCCAAGCGCCAGGAGCGGGGGGGCGTAAGACCCCCGTGGGAAACGAAACACGTCGCGGTGATGCCCACGTGCGCCGGCAACCGGTCTACGGTACACGAGACACAGGAGTGACGGGCGTAAGTCCCCCGTGGGAAAGTAGCATACTTATGTGCGGGAAACGCACATCTGCAACAGCGTTCCCATCTGCAATGGAGATCGGCTCGCGTGAGCCAGGCGGGGGCGTTTCGTTTCTCGGTGCACAAGTGAGCCCGCATTTTGGGCGAGCGGTTGGCCCGCGGCACCGGCACGTTTCGTTTCTCGGTGCACAGGTGAGGCGAAGCTATCCCGTTGGCGAGGAAACCAGCGGCGCGGTAGGCTCGTTCTTGTTCCGGGCTTCGATCTCATCGCGGTACAGCTGATAAACCTTGCGGGCCATCATCCAGTCCACGAACCAGGGCACCAGCCGATTCAGCCAGACTACCATCTTCCCTTCCCAGGTCAGAACAAGGTTGCGGCGACCCTTTTCGATGGCGCGCAGGGTGGCCTCTGCGACCTGTTCCGGCGACATGGAACGTTTGTGATCCATCGGCCAGCGGGCTTTGTTTTCGATCATGTTTTGCGGGAAATTGGTGGCGGTGAGACCGGGACTGACCACCAGCACGTCGATCCCATAACGCACTAATTCCGCCCGCAACGCCTCCGACAAACCCTGCAGGGCAAATTTACTCGCCGAATATTCACTGCGTGCTGGGAAGGCCCGCAAGCCGACGATTGAGGAAATATTGACGATGAGCGGCGTTTTTCCCTGCCGCAATAGCGGAATCGCCAGGCGTATCAGTTCCGCCGGGCCGAAAAAGTTCACCTCGAATATCCGCCGCAATCGTTCCTCGCTGGCATCGCTGAAATGCCCGGTGGCACCGATCCCGGCATTGTTGACAAGAATGTCCAGTCCGCCGAAATGTTCCACTGCCGCATCCAGCATGCGCTGGCGATCGTTGGGCGAAGTAACGTCGGCTACCAGCGTCTCCAGCCGACCGGGCAGCCCTTCCGCCTCACGCTGAAGGCTCTGCAACAACTCACCATTCCGCGCGGTTGCCAGCACGTGTGCCCCGCGACGCACTGCCGCTAAAGACAAAGCTCGTCCGATCCCCTGCGAAGCCCCCGTGATCAACATCCGCATGTGTTCGAGTTGTCGCCGTTGCCCCATCGTCGCACCTCTGAATTACCTGCGTGCTGTTCATTGCGGCCACCCGGCCGGATTCAGTTTCCCCAAGACCGCCCCAGTTCCCTGGCGTTACTCAATCCTGGCGAAACACGCAAACCAACTCGGTCGCAAACTATTCTATCGGTCTGTACATGCCGGTGGCCGAAAAACCTTTCCCCTTTGACAGGGCGTTGTCAAACCAACAGTAACGGGCTTACCCGGCGCGACGCGGCTAGCAGAAGCGACGCTCATGCCGCCACTGACGAGCTTGCCGACTTTCCGGACAGCAAGACCTGGCGTAAACGGTCTCCCAGACGTTGCAGAGCCGACTTATCGCACACCACCGCCGGTTGATCCAGCACCAGCCAGCCCTGGTAGGAAACGCTCTGCAGCAATCGCGCCAGCACTGTCAGTCGCAGACATCCTTCGCCCAGCGGTCGCAACTGATCCGGTCGGCTGCGTATGCGATCCTTGAGCCGAATCTGCAACAATCGGTCGGCCAGTATCCGCAACTCTCCCGCGACATCGCCGCCCAGAACCAGACGGCTTCCCAAATCGTAAGCGATACCGGCGAACGAGGCCGGTTGATTTTCCCAGCAGCCAGGCGGCTCGCCCAGCCATTCGCAAGCCAGCCGAACATTGTGCCGCTCCGCAACCGTCTGCCAGTTTTGCAGGCAATTTTGCCAGCCCGACCACTCTCCTTCCTCGCCCACCAGGCCAGGCACATGCACCACGCCCACGCCCAGTTGCCCGGCTAGTTCGATGAGACCGGCAACGCATTCCGCCAGCGATGCCATCGGCACACCGCTGTGCAAGTACAGAAACCGGCAGGATAGGGACGAAACTTCCCATCCCCCTTGCCGGACAAGTTCTACTCGCCGACGCAGTATCGCCGCCAATTCCGTGACAGGCCGTTGACACTCGCGGCGACCCACAGCCAGTTCCAGACCGTCCCAACGCCATTCCGACGCCGACTCGCTCCAGCTTCCCCCGGCTAGTAGCCACTGCCGATCCACTAACGCCAGCCGCATCACCGACTCCCTCCTGCTATTTTCCACGCTCCGGGCATTCGGGGCACCTTCGCACTACCACCGCCACATTACCCGGCGAAGTTCGCTTCGAGCGCTACAGAAATGTTGACCCGCAGCACCTTCGCCTCACCACGGCCAGATTAGCCGGTGAGGTTGGCTTCGAGCGTGCCAGAAATTGTTGACCCCCAGCACCTTCGCATCGTCACCGCCACATCAGCCGGCGAAGTTCACATGGGCCGGTCGGATGTTGTACGTCCTGACACCGGTTTCGCATCGCCACCGCCACATTAGCCGGCGACGTTCACTTCGAGCGCTACAGAAATGTTGACCCGCAGCATCTTCCCCTCACCACGGCTAGATTAGCCGGTGAGGTTCGCCTTGAGCGTTCCAGTAACCGTGGCCTCGCAGCATCTTCGCCTCACCACCGCGATATTAGCCACTCGGAACGCTCCGCGGAGACCTGGCTCACCGTCCAGGATCTCGGGATTTGCATCACCACCGCGATATTAGCCACTCCGGACTCCCTCACGCAAGCCCAATCGCACGCTGCGCATCTCCAGCCGCAGCGTCAGGGAAACGTACATCCGCAGTAGCATTCGCAGCCCGAACCAGGAGCGGGGGGCGTCAGCCCCCCGTGGTTTCGCTACCGCGACTGCACCAGCGTTCGTGGGCACAGCGATGGTAGTCTGCCGCGACTTTGCGGCAGCGTACCTGCAAGTGCATTTCCCTAACACCCACGGCGGGCTGACACCCGCCGCTCTTGTGGATGTGCGTTTGTGCATCGCAAAAATCGCATTCTTCCGGCGAACGGTCGTTGCAACAGCACCAGGAGCGGGGAGCGTAAGCCCCCGTGGGATTTACTCGGTATGCGAACTCGAAACGGGCAAAATCACCGCATTGCTACTGCAGACGCGGTTTGCAACCCACAGCGGGCTGACGGAGGGCACTGTTGTTCGAGCGTGCGGTAGTTGCCGAGCAGTGCTCGGTATTTGCAGCACGCCATCGGTATTACCCAGCCACGGCGGGCTGACGCCCGCCGCTCTTGTGAGTGTGCGTTTCTGCATCGCAAAAATCGTCATTGTTTCCGGCGGACGATCGTTGCAACAGCACCAGGAGCGGGGGGCGTCAGCCCCCCGTGGTTTGGCGAACGCGCTTACAAGTGCGTTTCCAGCACATTACCGACGACGTTCGCCCGATGACACCCACGGCGGGCTGACGGAGGGCACTGTTGTTCGAGCGTACGGTTGTTCCCGGGCAATGATCCATTTTTGCGGCACGCTATCGGTATTACCCAGCCACGGCGGGCTGACGTGCGCCGCTCTTGACGGGCCATCCGCTATTCGGTCCTTGTTTTCTACTCGGTGGCAATTCGCCGCAGGTCATATCCGTTCGCCGCTTGCTGATCGTTGGTCGCGGTCCAGTGTCCCTCGTTCGCCAGCCGCTGTCCAGTGTTTGCTGCACGCTGTCAGCTGATTGACATCCTCTGTCAGATATTGGTGGCCGAGGGTGCGGCTTTAGGGGCTGCCTGCACGGACAAAATGCGGGCGAACTTCCGGGTTGACGATCCGGCCATCGTCGGGCCAATCGCCGCGGAACAGTCGGACAATCGTCTCCGCCGCCATGTCCGCCATTTCCCGCAAACTCCGCGTATCCACACCGGCCATGTGCGGCGTGACCACGACGTTGGGCAGATGGAAGAGCGGATTGTCGCCGGGCGGCTCTTTCTCGAAAACATCGAGCCCGGCCCCGCGAATCTGGCCGCTCTGCAACGCCGCTAGCAAATCCCGTTCGCAGACCAGTCCGCCACGGGCGGTATTGATCAGAAACGCCGTCGGTTTCATCAGCCGCAACGTCTCCGCACGAATGAGATGGTGAGTTTCCGGTGTGTAGGGAGCATGCAGACTGACGAAATCGGATCGGCGAAGCAATTCCTCCAGCGGCACCAGTTCGATGCGGTGCTGGCGCAGGAACTCCCAATCCGGTTGCTTTTCGGTCGCCAGAACCTGCATGCCAAAAGCCAGACCCCGCAGGGCCATCGCTTTGCCAATCCGTCCCAGTCCGACAATGCCGAGGGTCTGCCCGCGCACCGGTACCGTCGGTTGCCGCGACCAGCCTCCCGCGATCGTCAGCTGGTGCTGCCGAACCACATCCTTCGCCAGCGCCAGCAGCAACGCGAAAGCATGTTCTGCCACGGCGTCGTGATTGGTGCCGGGCGTGATGGTAACGGCAATGCCTCGCCGCGTCGCCGCTGCTACATCCACCGAATCGTAACCGACACCACTGCGGGCAATGATCCGCAAATCCTTCGCCGCTTCGATCACCCGTGCCGTGTAGGGTTCCGGCCCAGCAATGGTGGCGTGGATGCCTGGCAGCAACTGCAACAGGTCCGCTTCGGTAAGCAGTTTCGGTTGCGGCGGGAAGACAACCTCCAGTCCGGCCTCCCGCAAAATCCGCACATGACTGCTCTCCTGTTCACACAGCACCGCCGACCCAATCAGCACTCTGGCCATGTTCGTACCGTGATTTCGCTTGAGCCAGCCAGGACCTCGCTGGCCTGCAGGTTTATGGAGCTCTCGACTGCATTTGCCTCATTTTCGGCAACGAACTGACCGTGTCAACTGCGACGATGGAAACTCCTTCAAAACATGGCCACGCCATCCACTCCGCATGCAGTGCTCGGTTGCTGCTCCCCTTCACAGGTGCCGATTGCGACACCGTTTCGCAAGTGTCAAACCTGACCGCTATGCCAATTGTGACGGCGCCGGCATCTGTCCCGAGGAGTAAAAGCAGGTCGGGCAGTTGTGCCTGGACAAGATTTAGGCTACAAAGGAATTAAGCAGGCAGGTCGAAGGGCCCGGAATGTCTGCCGAGAGGCTTACTCCTCATTGGCGGGTCGAGGAGACGACGTATGGCGGAACAGAGGCGAGTACGCCTGCAGGTCGAGCAACTGGAGGATCGGACGGTCCCTGCGGGAAACGTCGCGATCAGCTTATTCAATCCCACTCCCGCGCCGCCTGGTTTGCCAGGTGACGAAACAGTCTTCATCGTCGGCGACGACCTGGCCAACAACATCATCCTGGCTGTGTTGCCGTTGACTCAAGGAACCTACGATGCCCCGCCGTTTTTCAGTAACGTGAACATAACGCCCAGCGGTCGCTGGTTGTTCGTTTTTGACGGTGATGGTTCGACCCAGATCAGCGGTGGTGACCGCAATGGCGGTAACTGGGCCGCCTTGCTCATGCAGGATACTACACCCCTGGGAACCGGCACAGTGAACGCCCGTCAGATTGTCATCAACCTCGCCGAAGGTTCTGACATCCTCCAGGTGAATTACTTCGATAGCCAGCAACCTAATCCTGGTGGTGGCGGTGGTGGCGGCGGTGGAGGTGGTGCACAGCAACTGGCGGCTTGGACGGGTGTTCTCCAGTTCTTCGGGTTTGGCGGAAATAATAGGTTCGTGGCTGATCCCGCCATCCTGCCCGACATCATCATTCGTGGCGGCGGTGGCGGCGGCGGAGGTGGCGGTGGTGGCACCCCCATCCCCCATACCCTCTTTTTCAGCCCAGGCCAATCTCCTAACCCGCCGGCTGGCACTCCCGGCGTCCAGCTCAACCTGGGTCAAGGTGGGTCCAACAGCGTCAGCATCACCGGTGCCACCTTTGACGGTACCCTGGCTATCGCTTCCGGCGATGGGGATGACAGTGTTCAGTTAACCGACGGTGTCGTCATCGGTGGTGCCTTGCGCCTCGATTTAGGCCGCGGCAATAATTCCGTCCGTATCGCCAGCAATGTGCAAATTGACGATCAACTCTGGATGCGCGGCTCCGACGGCGACGATAGTCTTACCTTAGATGGCTCGTTGGTTCAGGTCACTGTCCACGGTAACTTGAATTTCGTCGCCGGCAACGGAAAAAATCTGCTCAACGTTCTCGGCAGCAGTGTGGACGGGCAATTGTATTATCGAGCCGGCACCGGTAACGATCGCCTCCTGCTGCGGCAAAGTAATTTCGGCATCGGTATAGATATGAGCAGCGGTAGCGGCAGCGATTATTTCGAGATGTTCCGCTCGACATTCGGCGTTCTTCCAGATGGCATCGGCCAGGTCAGCGGTCGCGTTCGTTTCGTCAAGGTAGCCGGGGATGGATCATTCAAGCTGCTGCAGTCCACTATCCACGGAGATCTCCTGGTCAGTCTCAGCACTGGCAACGATTCGGTTGTGGTGCAGAATTCACAGCTGGATGGTTTGGGTAATCTTTACACCTACGGCCCCCGAGCGGATCGCGATATAGTAAGTATCACCGGCTCACGCTTCTATAGTGATCTGGCGGTGCGCACCGGGGGCGGCAACGACTATATCAGCCTTGCCGGTCGCAATCAATTCTTTGGCAACGTGACTTTAGATGCGGGTACGGGCAACGATGTCCTGTTGATCAGCAATTCCATCTTCTATGCTGGCCTGGCAGCTATTTTGGGTGCCGGAGATGACTATGCAAATATTACCAGCAACGGCTTTTTCGGGCCGACAGCAACTATAGATGGTGGCCTGGGGCGGGACCGCATCTTCCAATCGCGCAACCAAGGCCCGGCCGCTTTCCGCAATTTCCCCTGAGTGACCAGGCGAACCCAGGCACCTAACTTTTCCCAGGAACTTAGTCCACTGCATCGGAACGGAGGGGTAGCATGGCTAAGCGAATCGGGCTACTTGTCGAGTGTTTAGAACCGCGCTATGTTCCCGATGGTGACGTTACCGTTTTCAAAGACGGTTTGGATAACCTTATCATTCAAGGGGATGGTGCCAACAACAGCATCCGCATTGAGCAACTCGGTAATAATACTAATGCTTTGATGATCAGCGGTTTTGACAGCACAACTATCAATGGCAGCGATACCCCCTTCACCGCATTGATTGCTGGCAACCCCCTGGGTTCGATTCGCATTAATATGAACGCCGGAAATGACACGGTTGTCTTGCAAAATATCAACCAGACGCAAACCCAAATTTTCGGCGATCTGAGCATCAACTTCGGCAGTGGGGGAGCAGGACTGTGGGTGAATCAAATTCGTAATTTCTTTGGTCGGTTCCGCGTCGTCGCGGGCAATGGCAGCTTTTTTGCTCGATTCACCGACTTTGCGTTTTCCGGTGCTGTAGATATAGACGCAACGCGAAGCAGTCAGAGTATCCTGCAGATTCAGGTTGGCACGCGGTCTGATGGTCAGGCGTTGGGACAGTTTGGCGACCTGACTATTCAAACCGGTCGCGGCAACGACACGATTATCATGCGAGGAAGTATTCAGGGAACTCCACCGCGGCTGGAACCGCTGCGCATTGCCAATAACTTGTCGGTGAACACCGGCACCGGCAATGACCGCTTCGATGCCGAATCCACCAACGTGCTTGGCACGACCAGCATCCGCACAGGTTCTGGAAACGACAGTATGGACCTGCTGGAAGATACATTTGTGGGCGGCGTAACCATCGCCTTGGAAGCCGGTAACGATATCCTGACGATAGATGGCGGAACCTTCCAGCGCGGACTTAGTATTCTTAGTGGTGGCAGTGTGCCGGATCAAGATAACCTGTCGCTGACCGGGCTGAATATTAATGGCAACTTGAAAATCATCACCGGTGACGATGACGACAGCGTACTCCTGGCTGGTACGCAAATCCTGAATTTGCCGGGCACCACTCAGGGCGGATTATCACTTAACACCGGCCGTGGTCAGGACCGCGTGGACGTGGTGAATCTCAACATTGCCAAGGATATGCTTATTAACCTGGGCCCGGACAACGATGCGATCAGTTTTGGCTATGTAAACGTTGGTGGCAAAGGCATCGTGGATGGCAGCAGCGGAACTGACCTGCTCTCACGGATTGCATTGCAGGTGCCTCGAGGGCTGACGCTGCTGAACTTCAACCCGTAACATTACTGATTGAGATTGTCCGCAGACAACGTAACGTCGCGGAATCGTTTGCCGGCGTGGCTGTGGCGGAGGCTGTACAGGAAATAGACCAATAGGCCCAGCGCCATCCATATCACCAGACGTAACCAGGTATCACCAGGCAAAGCGACCATCTGCGCCCCGCAAACCAGGATACCTAATAAAGCCGTCCAGGGCATGCCTGGAGCGCGGAATGGCCTCGGCACTTCCGGTCGCACATAACGTAGGACCAGTACTCCCGCACACACTAAGCAGAACGCCAGCAGCGTTCCGATGCTGACCAGTTCCCCTAATATCCCGATAGGTAACAGTCCGGCCATAACAGCCACACCGCTACCGGTCAGGATCGTGGTAATATAGGGGGTCTTGAAAGTCGGATGCACCTTAGCAAACCAGGCCGGGAGTAAACCATCCTGCGCCATCGTCCAGAATATGCGTGGCTGACCTAAGAGCATTACCAGGATAACTGACGTGAGTCCGGCCAGGATACCGATTTTTACCCAGGGAGCTAACCAGGTGACACCCATGGCATCCACGCCAACCGCCAGCGGGTCGGCAACGTTGAGTTTAGAATAGTGCACGATAGCTGTAAGCACGATGGCGACACTAATATAAATCAAGGTGCAAATCAAGAGGCTGCCGAGGATACCGATGGGCATATCGCGTTGGGGATTGCGTGCTTCCTGGGCCGCCGTCGAAACGCTATCAAAACCTATATAAGCAAAGAAAATCACGCCAGCACCGCGAAGAACACCGCTCCAGCCATATTCGCCGAATTTACCCGTGTTGGCTGGGATAAACTCTTTCCAGTTCTCGGCCCAGACCTGCGGGTTGTGCAATAAGTAACCAACGCCCGCCAGGCAAAAGATAAGCAGGATGCCTACCTTGAGAAACACGATAAGATTGTTGACCGTGCTGGATTCTCTGATGCCGATCACCAGGATCGCGGTAACCACCAGCACGATAAGAACGGCGGGGAGATTGAACCAGCTTACGGTTTGCGGTAAAGTGTCCACGGGTACGCCCTGGGCTTGCAAACTTTCGAGAAGTTTATCGCTCAGTTCGCGCCATCCTTCACCGGGGACTTCGATGAGTCGTTTGCCGGCTGCGGCAGTGAGTTCGGGAGGAATGGTGATGCCGAAATCTTTGAGGAAGCTGACCAGGTAACCCGACCAGCCCACGGCGACTGTGGCGGCCCCGAACGAATATTCGAGAATCAAGTCCCATCCGATAATCCAGGCCAGAAGTTCGCCCATGGTCGCATACGAATAGGTGTAGGCGCTGCCGGCAATCGGGATCATGGAAGCCATTTCCGCATAACAAAGACCAGCAAAAGCGCAGCCCAGACCGGCCAGCAGGAAGGATAAAACGATCGCTGGCCCAGCGTATTGGGCGGCTGCTTGCCCGGTGAGTACCGAAATGCCGGCTCCGATAATCGCACCGATACCCAGAGCAACCAGGCTGGCGGCTCCGAGCACGCGACGCAATCGCTGCTCGCCGTGGATTTCCGCCATCAGTTCGTCGAGGGATTTCGTCGCGAATAGTCGTGCCGCCAGACGTCGCCACATGATCAGCTCCCGAAGTTTTCCGCCACTCTGGGCCAGCTCGTCAGCTTCGTTGGCTGGGGCGATTCATGACTCAGCGGTATGATTCGGGCTTGGCGTTTTATCTTGCGGAACCGTAGCGATAATGTCAACCGCAAAAGGGTCGCCGACTTGCAACTTGACACCCTTGCCGGGGCGTCGGAAAATGAGTGAGGAGTTGGCGGCTTACAGACACCGTGGGGATATGCGTCATGGTTGTGCTGATTTTGCTGCTCCTGGTAGCGGTTTGTATAGCCGGCCTGCTGTATGCCATTTACAGCTTTTCGCCGGAAGCCCGCTGGCGTCGTCGTGTTCGCCGGGCCAAACGGCAAATCAAACACCTTAAAGATGCCGCCGACCATCGGCTGGCCCAGCTCCACGACTCCTGGCGTCAACAACAGCACCGTTTGCTCCAGGAAGCTCTCGACCAGCACCTGGCAGGCATGTCGGTCAAGGAACTGGAGCGGTTCCCCGGTATTGGCCCGAAGACGGTCGAAACTCTGCGTCAGGTCGGCCTGGACAATCTTCAGAAGGTTCGCCGGAGGCTTGACCGTTTGCCGGCGGAGTTGCGTTCGCGGGCTGATCTGGTGCGACATGCCGTGCTGAAAATCTGTGGCGAATTTGTGCAGACGTGCCAGCAGGAACCGAAACACTTGCAGGATGTGTCCCCGCCACTTTCCGAGGAATGGACGAACCTGCAGACACGCTACCAGCAGGACATGCACCTGACCCGCGAATCGTTGCGTCGTCTGGACGAACTCCACCGCGAACTGGAACGCTTGTACGAGCAGTATCGCCAGGTAACCGGTGCGGTCGCATTCTGGCGGCGACTGTTATGGAAGCGTGCTCCAGGTTTGCCGGTTGCTGCTGCGACCTCTCCGCTGTCCGATATCGAAAGCGAACTCGCTCGCCTGGAACAGTCGGCCTGGGCGACCCCTTCCCGGCCCCCGATGCCGACGGCCACCTCTCCTGCTGCCACGCTGCCCCAATCGCCTGTGGCAGACAGCTATAAGAACTCGCCCACGCCAGCAGCAGTGGTTCCACCGAAGGCCGGTCCGGTTCCTCAGCCCGAAAGTGCACCAGCACCGACGCCGCATCGGCCCGCTCCCGGAGTTACCCTCATCCGGCCGCTGTCCCCGCCTGCTCCCCCTGCAATAGACCCGCTCGACCTGGAGATCAGCCTGCTGTATATGTTAGCCCGTTCCGATGGCCGGCTGGCTCAGCAGGAACGTGCCTGGATCGCCGACTACTGCCTGCGCCGCTATAGCCGCGATCCGGTTTTATCTGGTCGCGTGCGCTCCTTGTGCAGTTATTACGAACAGGCTCCCATGGATGCCGCAGCGATCCTCGCCAAGCTGCAGCAATGCCGCCAGGACAAACGCTGGCAGGAAATCTGGCCGGAACTCCAGGCACTGGCCAGTTCGGGTAACAGCAAAAATGGCCGCAAATGGCAAACTCTGAAACAGCTCGCCGAGATACTGGCATTACCGCTCGAAGCCCCGAACGAAAGCCAGACGTCCTCGCCTCCGCAGCAAGTTCACCGCGAGCAGCCGCTCGACGAAAAGCGTAACGGCCCGGTATTAACGTTTCCGCCCGCTACACCCAGCGAATCACCGTTAGAAGCTCCCGCACAGGCACCGCCTTCTGCCGTACTTAGCCGGGAGCAGGCGTGTCAGCTATTAGGGTTATCGGCGCACAATTCCCTGACCGCAACTTATATCCGCCAGAGATACCGCGAGCTTTTGCCCCTCTATAATCCCAAACAGGAGGAAATCAAGGGGCCGGAATTCGTCGCCCTGGCCGAACAAAAACGCCGGCAACTTCACGAAGCCGCTTGCCTGCTCCTGCAACAATGCGGTATCGCTGACCCACAACGATATTTAGAGGAACAGGAAACCACCCAAACCGAGTACAGCCGCGACAATCCGACTCTCGATGCCATTTTCGGAATTTAGTGCCCTGGGTCTGGCGGCGATACTTAGCACCATCTTAACGCAGCATCCTCGAGGCTCAGCTATGGGACTATACGAAGACCATCCGCTCTCGGCTCTCGATCAAAAGGCTCGCAAGGTCTATGGGGAGCGCGTCGTTCTCAAATTGCTGGCTCAGCAAATTCAATTTCAGCGCCTGCCCCGCTATGTTTCGGAGTATCTTATTGCTAAATATGTCCAGCCGGAATCGTGGCTCGATGACTTAGAGCGCATCCGCAATAAATTGCGCGACCACCTTCCCGAAGTGGACAAACGCGAATGGCTGAAACACGAATTGTTGCGGCGTGGTCAACTGGTGCTGATTGATTCTGTCGAGGTGCGCGTAGATTTGAAAACCGGTCAGCGCTGGGCTACCGTCAAGGCGCTTGGCGACAACCGCGTCAACGTGCCGGAAACTTTATTAGATGCGAATCCCGGTCTGCTGTTAGGAGGCCTGTGGGGTACGGCGGAGATTGTTTATCGCCCTGACGTGAACAGCGAGGCTCCTAATCATCTTATCAATTTCACCCCCTTTCAGGTGCACGTCCATGACTGCCGGCCTTATTTAGAGGGTCGCAAGGAATTTAGTACCGACGAATGGATCGAGTTAATGCTCAGCAGTTGCGGTTATCATCCGGCGGCGTTTCCGGATCGGCGAACGCGGCTGCTACTGCTATGTCGCTTGATTCCCCTGGTCGAGCCGAACGTCAATCTCATCGAGCTGGGGCCTCGCCAGACGGGGAAGACTTTCCTGTTGCGGAATCTTTCGCCGCGGGTCTTTACCGTATCCGGTGGACGCACCAGCCCGGCTAATCTTTTTTACAACCTGGCCCGGCGAACCGTCGGGATCATCGGCACCTATAAGGTAATCGTCTTCGACGAAATCGCCAGCACCACCTTCGACGACCAGGAGGCCACTTTATCCATCCTGAAAGACTATATGGAGAGCGGCAACTTCAGTCGCGGCAATCTCTCGTTTGCTTCCGACGCCAGCATCGTCATGTGCGGCAATATAGAGGTGCAAAATAACCGGCCGGCGGATAACTATCGCCATCTGCTGGCAGTCCTGCCCGATGAACTTATAGATGCCGCGCTGATCGATCGCATTCATGGTTATCTACCCGGCTGGGAGATTCCCAAGCTGACACCGCAATCGTTTGCCACCGGCGTGGGTTTTGTTACCGACTATTTCGGGGAAATATTAGTGCAATTGCGGCAGGAGGATTTCCGCCCGCTCATTCGGCAACTAAGTTTCTATGCCGACATGACCCAGCGGGATCGTGTAGCTGTCGAACGCTTAGCGAACGGTCTAATCAAGATACTGTATCCCGATGGGCGAATGACGGATGCGGAATTACGGGAGGTCGTGCAACTGGCCTGTGAGCTTCGGCAACGGGTCCATGACCAGCTCTGCGTGCTTGCACCGGGTGAATTTCACCCGCGTCGGATCGGCTACCCTGGTATGGAAGATCACCGGGCAGGTGACCTGCAACGCGACAGCGACGCCATTCGCCCGGAAGACCGGCTCAATGATCAGGCCGTGGTTGGGGCGATCACCGGGCTGGTGGTTTTGCTCGACAACGGTGGAAGGCCTCGGGGCGGTGGCTTGACGATTATCGAGGTATCCGCGAACCCGGCCAGCTCGCCTGGGCTGGAGATCACTGGACTGCATGGTGATGTCCTGCGGGATTCGGTGCGAACTGCCTATCACATTGTCGAGGCGAACCTGTCTCGCCTGGGCGTGGAACCGGGCCGATTCCGGCAGGCCAAGGTAATCGTCCATCTGGTGCGGATTGCAGAACCGCGTGAAGGCCCTTCCGCCGGGCTGGCGTTTGTGCTGGGCATCGTCTCGGCGTTGACCCGCCGACCGGTGAAACCTGCCCTGGCTGTCACCGGCGAGGTGAGTCTGCATGGCGAGGTGCTCCAGGTGGGCGGACTCTCGTATAAGGTCCACGCTGCCGTACAGGCGGGCCGGCGACGCATTCTCATCCCCGCCGAAAACGCCGACGAAGTGCCGCGCCTGCCGGAGACCGTCCTTGCCCAGGCGGAAATCATACCTGTGCGAACGGTCTTCGAAGCGCTGGAACTGGCCCTGGAGAAAGACGCCGTGCCCATCGAAGCCAACCCGCCCGCCAGTCCGGCGTAATAACCGGATCGGTTACGCTGGGGGCCGCCCCGCTCATGTTTGCCCACCAATGGCCGGGGACGCACTATTCGGGTTAATGCTCTCGCAGCGAGCGAACAGCGGAGGCATGGCTGGGCCAAACGCTAACGGTCTGGTTTGCGGAAAGGGCGAGGCGTGCTTTTCGGACGGGGCGTTGCCGGTTAGCAAAAAGTGAAAAGGAACTGCTTTTGCTTGAATCGGCCCGTGGGCTGTGGTACAATCAGCGCACAGAGTGTGCCGCGTGTCCGGCGGTATTCCACAGCGGGAAAGCAACCGGAACGGGAGGTGGACGCATGCGTTCGTGGTTGGTGCGCATCTGGGCATCACTGCTGGGACTGGTGCAGGAGCCGGCAGTTCCGACTTCGCGGAGAGACGCCAACCGACACCGCTCCCGTCGAGACGCGCATTTCCGTCGAGCCGCGCTTCTCCGCCTCGAACCCCTCGAAGACCGCACCGCCCCGGCTACGTTCCTGCTCAAAGATATCCGCCCCGGAGCATCCGGCTCTTCTCCCCAACAGATGGTCAACGTCAACGGCGTTATCTTCTTTATCGCCAACGACGGCAGTACCGGCTACGAACTCTGGAAAAGCGACGGTACGCCAGGCGGCACGGTGCTCGTAAAGGATATCCGGCCAGGTACCTCCTCCGGCTTCTATGCTTCTTTTTTCCCTGTAAACCCTTCGCTTACTAATGTAAATGGCACACTGTTTTTTGTGGCCAACGATGGAACTAACGGCTACGAACTCTGGAAAAGCGACGGCACTTCCAGCGGTACGGTGCTTGTCAAAGACATCAATCCGGGTGGCTCAGCGTTTCGTTCCTTTACTGTATACGGTGGCCCCGTTGGTCCCGCGCTTACTAATGTTGCCGGGACGCTCTTTTTTGTGGCCAATGATGGCACGACCGGCTTTGAACTCTGGAAAAGTGACGGCACCTCTACGGGCACTCGCTTGGTGAGGAACATCGCCTCGGGTGGATTCTCATCCAATCCGCGATATTTGACGAACGTCAGCGGCACCCTGTTTTTCAGCGCTTACGATGGGAATGTGGGCTACGAACTCTGGAAAAGCGACGGTACGCCAGGCGGCACCGTGTGGGTTCGTGACATTAGGCCCGCGTCTGGCGGCATTAACTTGGGCTCTTACCCCCGCCATCTCGCCAACGTGAATGGTACACTCTTTTTCGCCGCCAATGACGGAACGCGAGGTCATGAACTCTGGAAAAGCGACGGCACTTCTACCGGAACTGTGCTGGTCAAGGATATTCGCCCGGGCGGCGTTATATCTCACTCCTACCCTTATAGCCTGACCAACGTAGGTGGGCGTCTGTTTTTCATTGCCAATGACGGGACGAACGGGCGGGAACTCTGGATCAGTGATGGCACATCCACGGGGACGGTTCTGGTCAAGGACATCAATCAGGGGGCCGGTCACGCTTTCGGTACGCTCAACGCCCCGCTGCCCAGTTTCACCAACGTCAACGGCACGCTTTATTTTCTGGCCGATGATGGGCTGTACGGTTTTGAGCTGTGGAAATCGGATGGCACTGCTGGGGGCACGGTGCGGGTCAAAGACATCAATCCGGGCGCGAACTGGGCCTTCAGCAATGCCAGTCCGCCGTCGCTGACCAATGTGCGCGGCACGCTCTTCTTCGCCGCCGATGATGGCACCAACGGCCGGGAACTCTGGAAGAGCAACGGCACGGACGCAGGGACCGTCCTGGTGAGGGACATCCGAACGGGTGCCAATAGCTCCAACCCGCAGTGGTTAGCCGAGGCGGGCGGACTTTTGTTCTTCCAGGCCAACGACGGTACCAGCGGGGCCGAGCTGTGGGTCAACACCGACAATGTTCAGCCCACCACCATCGTCAACATCATTGCTCCGCCGAACGGCACGTACCGGCTGGGGCAGACTCTCGATTTCACCGTGCAATTCAGCCGCACGGTTAGCGTGGACACCAGCGGCGGCACCCCTCGCCTGGCAATCAACCTGACTTCGGGAACGCGCTACGCCGACTACGTATCCGGGAGCGGTACGGATCGGCTCGTGTTCCGCTACACGGTGCAGGCGAACGATTTCGACAACAACGGCATCACCCTGGTTTCGCCGCTCGATCTGAACGGAGGCAGCATCGTTGATGGCTTCGGCAACACGCCGACACTCACGTTCACTCCGCCCAACACCTCCGGCATACTGGTGGATGCGGTAGTTCCGACGGTAGTGCAGGTGTTGCTGCCGGCCAGCGGCATTTACCTGACCGGACAGAACCTCGATTTCCGGTTTCGCTTCAGCAAGCCGGTTCTGGTGGATACCAGCGGGGGCACACCGAGACTGCGGGTGCAAATCGGCAGCACGGTTCGCTTTGCCGATTACTTCTCCGGAAGCGGCGGGGACACGCTGACGTTCCGCTACACGGTGCAGGCCAGCGATTTCGACGACGACGGTATCGAGCTTATTCAGCCCCTGGAACTCAACGGCGGAACGATGCAGGACCCCGCGGGCAACGCAGCGCTTCTGGGATTTACTCCGCCCGATGCCAGTGGCATTCTGGTCAACGTTCTGGGCCCGACCATCGTCAGCGTAACGCCGCCAGCTCCCAACATCTACATGACCGGTCAGGACCTGGATTTCCTGGTGCGGTTCAGCGCTCCGGTCGTCGTGAATACCAGCGGGGGCAGGCCTCGACTGGCTCTGACCATCGGCGCGCAGGTGCGTTATGCCGATTACGTTTCGGGCAGCAACACCGATACGCTGACCTTCCGCTACACGGTGCAGGCCAGCGATTTCGATAACGACGGCATCACCGTGGCCAACAGGCTGGAACGCAACGGTGGCACCATCCGCGACACCAGCGGGCACGATGCCGGTTTGCGGTTTGTTCCGCCGGACACCCGCGACGTGCTGGTCAACGTGGTCGGGCCGGTAATCGTCTCGGTCACCCCGCCGGCCAATGGTACGTATCTGGCCGGGCAGAACCTCGACTTTCAGGTGCGTTTCGATCGCAGCGTCATCGTCGACACCACTGGCGGAAGTCCGAGCCTGCAACTGATTATCGGAGCGACCGTTCGCCAGGCCGGTTTCGTCTCGACGCTCGGTTCGGACACGCTGCTTTTCCGCTACACGGTGCAGCCGGGCGAATTCGACGACGATGGCATCCAGCTGATCTCGCCGGTATTGCTCAACGGCAGCACCATCAAGGACAGTTCCAATAACCCGGCCCTGCTGCGGTTCACTCCGCCGGACACCAGCGGCATCCGTATCGGTCAGCCGGCACCCAGCGTGCAATCGGTTACCGTCCCGGCACCCGGGTGGTATCGCATCGGGCAGGTTCTGACGTTCGATTTCAATTTCGGCCAGACCGTGTTTGTCAACACCAGCGCTGGTACGCCGCAGGTGCAACTGGTCATCGGTTCGACCACGCGACTGGCGAGTTACGTTTCCGGCAGCGGCACGAACGTCTTGCGGTTCCGTTACGTCATCCAGGCGGGCGAAAGCGATGACGATGGCATAGCGATGCTTTCGCCGATTCTCCTGAACGGAGGAACGATCCGCAACGTGTTCGGCAGCAATGCCAGCGTCTTTTTCACGCCGCCCGGTACCAGTGGCGTGTTGGTAGATGGCGTGGCACCGCAGATTGTCGCGGTGAGTGGGCCGACAAACGGGATTTATCTGGCCGGGCAGAACCTCGATTTCACCGTGCGCTTTTCCGAACCGGTGTTTGTGAGCAGCTCCGGCACCTTACCGCGACTGGCCCTGGTGATCGGTAGTACGACACGCTTTGCCAGTTACCAATCGGGAAGCGGCTCCGATACGCTGCGTTTCCGTTACACGGTGCAGCCGGGCGATCGCGATGCCGATGGCATCACCCTGGCATCGGGCCTGGATCTCAATGGTGCGGCCATCCGCGACCGGGCTCAGAACGACGCTGGAGTCTCGTTTACTCCGCCGGACACCTCGGGAGTGCGGATTGGCTTGACCACTCCCACCATCGTCAGCCTGCAGATTCCGCCCGCAGGCGTGTATCAGGCCGGGGATGTGCTGGAATTTCGTCTCCGCTTCAGCGAACCCGTTACCGTAAGCGGAACGCCCCAGTTGCACCTGGTCATCGGCAGCACGGATCGGTTTGCCGACTATGTCAGCGGCAGTGGCAGCGATACGCTGATATTCCGCTACACGGTCATTCCGGGCGAACTGGACACGGACGGCATCACGCTGGTTGCCCCGCTGGAGTTGAACGGCGGCACCATCCGCGACCTGGACGATGGCCTCGATGCCTCACTGAGTTTCACACCGCCCGACACCAGCGCTATCCGCGTGGATGCCACCGGGCCGGTAATTGACGACGTCCTTCCGCCTGCGGATGGACTGTATCGGCGTGGACAGAATCTGGACTTCCGGCTGCTATTCAGCGAACCGGTCTTCGTCACCGGAAGCCCACGCATCGCCCTGAACATCGGCGGTCGGAATGTTTTTGCCGTTTATGTCTCCGGCAGCAGCACCGACACGCTCGTCTTCCGCTACAGGGTACAAAGCGGCGACCTCGACCTGGACGGCGTGAGCATGGCGGAGACGATCGATCTCAACGGGGGCGCGATCCGCAACGGCAGTGGTTCGAATGCCAGCCTGAGTTTCGCCGTTCCCGATACCAGTCAGGTGCGAGTAGATGGCGTGGCACCCGGAATTATCGGCGTGTTGGGTCCCAGGCCGGGCACCTATCGGATCGGCCAGATTTTGACCGTCAACGTGCAATTCTCCGAACCGGTGGTGGTCGGCACGACGGCTTCCGCCCGGCCGTACATTCGGTTGCAGATTGGCCGATTCCTGCGCAACGCCACCTACGCATCCGGCTCCGGTACCAACACGCTGCAATTCCGTTACCAGGTGCAACCGGGCGATCTGGACAGCGACGGGATCGAGATTGTGTCGCCGATCTTGCGGCCACCGGGAACTTTCATCCGCGACCGGGCCGGGAACGATGCCGATACCGCTTTCTCGCCGCCCGACGGTTCCGGTGTTCGCGTGGACGGTGTGGCACCGACCATCGTCAGCGTCACCCCGCCTGCAACCGGTCGTTATATCACCGGCCAGGCACTGGAAATCACCATCCGTTTCAGCGAGCCGGTGCAGCTGACCGGCAGTGGTCGGCCTTACGTGTTGCTGCGGATCGGCAGCAACCTGCGGCAAGCGGAATTGTCGGCTCAGGTCAATGGCACCACCTTGCGATTCCGCTATGTCATCCGCATCCCGGACCGCGATTTTGACGGCATCGAAATACTCTCGCCGGTGATTCTGCCCAGCGGCGTAACTTTGACCGACGCGGCAGGAAACGCCGCCATCCTCAACTTTGTTCCGCCCAGCACCCGCGGCGTGTTGGTGAACTAACCCCATCTCCGCAGAACCGCCGCTCTGATTGTGTGTTCGCCAGTCGCCGAAGATTAAGCGATTATGACTGCATGACGCTCGGTTCACCGAACCACGGCGGGCTGACGCCCGCCGCTCCTGTGAACGTGCGTTCGCGCATCGAAAAAATCGTTTTTTTCGCCGGCAAACTTTCGCACTGCAACATGAGAGCGGGGGGCGTAAGCCCCCCGTGGGTTCGCTACCGCGACTGCACGGGGGTTCGTGAGCGCACCGTCAACAGACTCCTACAACTTTGCGGCAGCGTTCCTGCAAGTGCATTTCCCTAACACCCACGGCGGGCTGACGGTCGCGGCTCTTCGGTCGTGTGCCGTCGGTCGCCGAACGATGCTCGATTCTCGCAGTATAGCGTCGGTATCACCAGCCACGGCGGGCTGACGCCCGCCGCTCTTGGTTCGGCAGTCGTTATTCTCCGGACATTGTTCGCGGTGCATTCCAAGCGCGTCTCCGCACGAACCACGGCGGGCTGACGCCCGCCGCTCTTGGTTCGCTGTTTTCTGCGCTGTGTGATGGTGGCGAGGCAGCACCCACGGCAACCCGTTCACGATTGAATATCTGCGGCTCTACCCGGCATATACAGGCCAGATATATCCCGGAATGGCTCCGGGTTCACGATCGACTATCTGCGGCGGTGCACGTGGTGCAGGTGGGGTTTCAAGTGGTGTATTCGGCGTTGAGGCGGACGTAGTCGTAGGTGAGGTCGCTGGTCCAGAAACGGCAACTGGCGGAGCCGGAGCGAAATTGTAAGCGGATGTTCACTTCCCGATTTTGCCGCAGATAATTGGCGACCGTGGGGGTGTCAAATGGGCAAGGTTGGCCGCGATCGTAAACGAGCCAGTCACCGATCCAGAGCGAAACCTCCTGTTCGGCAAACGGGACACCGGCGTAACCGGCGGCGGAAAGAATCCGCCCCCAGTTCGGATCGGCACCGAAAATGGCCGTTTTGACCAGGGGGCTGGCGGCAATGGTACGGGCGATTTGTCGGGCATCGCTTTCGCTCGGCAGACCGAGGATTTCCAGCGTAATCAAATGGCTGGCCCCTTCGGCGTCGGCAACAATTTCCCGTGCCAGAGCAGCGCACACTTCGGTAAGTGCAGCGGTGAACTGTTCCAGCTTTTCACCCACCACCGGTTCGGAACCCGCGGCAGCATTGGCGAGTGTCAACACGGTGTCATTGGTGCTGGTGTGAGCGTCCACGCTGATGCAATGGAAGCTGCGATCCACCGCCTGGCGCAGTGCCCGATCGAGGTCGGCGGGTGCAATGGCTGCATCGGTGAGCACGAAAGCGAGCATGGTGGCCATTTGCGGCCTGATCATCGCCGCACCTTTAGCCAGTCCGAGCAGGCGAATCTCCTGGCCGGACAGGCTCAGTTGCCGGGCCACGATTTTCGTCCGGCTATCGGTGGTCAAAATGGCTTCGGCAGCCGCCTGCAAAGCCCGGCTGTCCTCGCGCAATTGCGGCACCAGCTGTCGGATACCGGCTTCGACGCGATCCATGGGAAGCAGCCGGCCGATAATGCCCGTCGAACAGACCAGCACCTGCCGGGGCTGACAGCCGAGCAGTTCAGCGGTTAGGTCGGTCATGCGCAAAGCGTCGCGCAAACCCTGCGGCCCGGTGCAGGCGTTGGCGTTGCCCGAACAGATGATAATCGCCCTGGCGTCGCCGGCGGGCACACGCTGTCGGCTCACCTGAACCGGAGCGGCACACACGCGGTTCTGCGTAAACACACCGGCTGCTGCGGCGGGAATTTCGCTCATCAGCAGAGCCAAATCCTTGCGGGGATCGTTACCGCGAATGCCACACCGATCGCCGGCAAATCGAAATCGCCTGGGCAAGGGCCAATCCTTCATGGTGTGCGCTCCGTAAAGTGCTCCGTATTTTCCGCTGCGGGCTGGCTTGCGGTGAGCCACGCCCCCGCGGACGCTGCTTAGTGTGTCGGCGGTGTAAGCGTCATGTTATCAATGAGCCGCGCCGGGCCGATCTTGACTGCCAGCGCTGCCAGCACCGGAGCGTTGATCTGCTGCACCGGCTGCAGAGTTTCGGGGTCAACAATCTCAGCGTAATCGAGAACCGCCTCCGGGACAGTGGCGATCACCTGCAGCATGTGTTCGCGGACACGCCCGGCATCACGCTCTCCCTGCTTCACCAGCTCATGTGCCGCACAGAGTGCCCGATAGAGCACCGTAGCTTGCCGTCTTTGTTCGGGCGATAAATAGGCATTGCGGGAACTCATGGCCAGTCCGTCCGGCTCACGGACAATGGGACAAACGCGAATTTCCACCGGCACGTTGAGGTCCCGCACCATTTGGCGAATGATGCGAGCCTGCTGGGCGTCTTTCTGACCGAAATAAGCGATGTCCGGCTGCACCAGATTGAAGAGTTTGAGCACGACGGTGGCGACACCGCGAAAGTGGCCGGGACGGGATCGCCCGCACAGCACGTCCTGCAAACCGGTCACCTCGACCCAGGTGCAAAAGCCGGGCGGATACATCTCCTCCACCGTCGGCGCGAAAAGCAAATCCACGCCCTCGCGCTGGCAGATTTCGGCGTCGGTCTGCGGCGTGCGGGGATAACGCTGGTAATCCTCGTTGGGGCCGAACTGGGTCGGATTGACGAAAATCGAGACGACGACGAAATCCGTCTCGCGTCGGGCCGTTCGGATCAGGCTGGCGTGTCCTTCGTGGAGTGCCCCCATAGTGGGCACAAAACCGATCCGCTGTCCAGCTCGGCGAGCCTGGCCGATTGCCGCTCGCAGTTCCGATTCGGTCGTCACCTGCCGCATGCCTTCTCCTTCCCGCTGCCTCGTGGCAATGGCGATAGCCTGACGCTCTGGTCGCGGTCCCGCCAGTGCACTGACGATCGCCGATACCGCTTGGCCTTGTGCTCTATTATCGTAGAAGCCTTCGCAATAGCCTGTTCGAGTAACCGCGAACCTGGGCGGGCATGGCAGTTGGCCCGGCATACCTTGCCGCTGCGAAAACGGCCTGCCTTACTGTCGCTGCCAATGCCCGTGCTGCATATCTCGCACACCGTGCCGCTGCGAAAACGGTTTGCCGTCGGGCGCGCTCTCGCCGAGCACAACCAAGTCGCGTTGACGCTGCGGTCAATGCTGCGGACAATAGTTCGGACAGTCTTCCATCGTGCAACACGTGGTGCCTAATTTGGGGATGATCAGGTATGCCCAGCGCCAAGGAAATCCGTCAACAATTCATTGACTATTTTGTGCGTGAGCATGGCCACACTTTCGTGCCGTCGTCGAGTGTGGTACCCGTGGATGATCCGACGCTGTTGTTCACGAACGCCGGCATGAATCAGTTCAAAGACGTATTTCTCGGCACAGGAACGCGTCCGTATCGCCGGGCCGTCAACAGCCAGAAATGCATTCGCGTCAGCGGCAAGCACAACGACCTGGAAGAAGTTGGCCGTGACACTTACCATCACACCTTCTTCGAAATGCTCGGCAACTGGTCGTTTGGAGATTATTACAAAGCCGAAGCGATAGCCTGGGCCTGGGATTTGTTGACGCGGGTCTGGGGTATCGAAAAAGAGCGACTGCATGCCACTGTTTTTGCCGGCGATGAACGGGAAGGACTGGAGGCGGACGAGGAGGCCTATCGTTGCTGGCTGGAATTCACCGATATTGATCCGACCCACGTGCACCGTTTCGGTAAAAAAGACAACTTCTGGATGATGGGAGAGACCGGCCCGTGCGGACCGTGCACCGAAATCCACATAGACCGCACTGCGGACAAAAGCGGCGGGGCGTTGATTAATCGCGGCGATCCGCGGGTCATCGAAATCTGGAACCTGGTCTTCATTCAGTACAACCGCGACGAGACCGGCAAACTCCACGTGTTACCGGCCAAGCATGTGGATACCGGCATGGGCCTGGAGCGAATCACCGCCGTTCTGCAGAACAAACAGAGCAACTACGACACCGATTTGTTCACTCCCCTGCTCGATGCCCTGGCTGATCTGACCGGCAAACGTTACCGCGGCAGCCTGGACGATATCGTGGACATCGGTTTTCGCGTGATTGCGGATCATATCCGCATGCTTACCTTTGCCATTACCGACGGTGCCCTGCCAGGAAACAAAGGTCGCGGTTCGGTGGTGCGGAGTATTTTGCGACGGGCGATGCGATTCGGCTGGGAAGCGTTTGAGCTGCGCGAACCGTTCCTGTACCGACTGGTGCCGGTGGTGGTCGAGCAGATGGGCGAGGCTTTTCCGGAACTGCGTCGGCAACCGGGGCGGGTCGCCGACATCATTCGCCGCGAGGAAGAGGACTTCCTGCGCACCATCGAACGCGGTTTGCGCTATTTTGCCCAGGCCGCTGAACGAGCCCAACCGATTACTTCCGCGATCTCTGTGCCTTCTGACACTGGCTGGGAGAACGTCCGCGGCGTGATTTCCGGTCGTGATGTTTTCGAGTTGCACACCACCTACGGTTTCCCACCGGACATGACGCGACAGATGGCCCGCGAACGTGGTCTGCTGGTGGATGAGGCGGAATACGCTCGCTTACTGGCTGAGCATGAGGCCAAATCACGTGCCCAAACCCCAGCCACCGTGGTCGCCCTGCAGGTCGAGGGAACGTTGCCTCCGACCGATGACCGAACAAAATGGTTTGGTTTGACCGGACAGGGAACCATTCTCGGCTGGATCGAAGGCAACCGTTTCGTCTCCACCGGTCGGCTGGAGATGATGGCTGAGGAAGCTTCGCCGGTCGGGCTGATCCTCGACCGCACCTGTTTTTATGCAGAATCGGGCGGGCAGATCGGCGATCGCGGTTACATCACCACCAGCACCGGTACGTTCGAGGTGACCGATACGCAGCAACTCGGCCAGACGGTCATCCACCTGGGCACGGTTACGGCTGGGTATCTGGCGCCCGGACAACTGGCACGATTGCAGGTGGACAGTATCCGCGAATTCACCCGCAAGAATCACACCGCCACACACTTGCTGCACTGGGCGTTGCGGCAGGTGCTGGGCGAGCATGTTGAGCAACGCGGTTCCAAAGTCAAGCCGGACGAATTTACTTTCGACTTCAGCCACACCGGCCCATTGCGGCCCGAAGAGCGCGACCGCGTCGTCGAACTGGTCAATGAAAAAATCTACCTCGACCTGCCGGTCACCTGGCGGGAATTGCCGATTGACGAGGCACGGAAACTGCCCGGTGTGCGTGCATTCTTCGGCGAGAAGTATGGCGAAATCGTGCGGGTGGTGGAGATCGGCGACGGTTTCAGTCGGGAATTCTGCGGCGGTACGCACGTGGATCACACCGGACAGATCGGCCCGTTTGTCATCCTGAGCGAAGAGGGTCTGGGCAAAGGGGTGCGGCGGGTAACGTGTGCGACGGCGCGGCAGGCGGTGCGGATTATGCAGGAACGCGACCATCTCCTGCAACAACTGGCAAATCGGTTACGCTGTGCGCCTGCGGAATTACCGCAACGGCTGACGGCGTTGCAGGAAGAAATCCGCCAGCTTCAGCAGCAACTTCGCCGTGCTGCCGCGACCGATCTCCAGGCGGCTGCCGATCGCTTGCTGGCGCAGGCCACCGTGTGCGATGGCGTGCGGATCATCGTGGGCGAGATGCCTGCCGCTCCCGAGGAACAAATACGTCAGCAGGCAGACCGTCTCCGTCAAAAAGCCGGCAGCGCTGTCGTTGTGCTTGGCTGGAGCGACAACGGTCGCGTGCAACTGCTGGCGGCGCTGACCGAAGATGTAGTGCAGCGAGGTCTTCATGCCGGCAACTTATTGCGGCAGGTGGCACCGCTGGTGGGCGGAGGCGGAGGCGGCAAAGCCAATTTCGCCGTCGCTGGCGGAAAAGAACCCGGCAAACTGAGCGAGGCTCTCGATCGGGCACGCCAGCTCGCTCAGCAACAGCTCGCCAACCGTCCTTGACAATTTCCGCTTAGTCGCGTAGAAAATTCTGGAGCGTTCCGAAGAGGCGAACTGAATCTGGCGTCGAGCCAGCCAGTGGTGCGGCAAAGGAGTCTGCCCTAACCATGTCGGGCCAGGAGGCCGCGTTCTCGTTAAAGCAGAAGGAGCAGGCGGATGAAGCAACTCGGTGACAGCGGCGACTTACGCGAGGCTTTATCCGCTGCCGGCCTGCGCTATACCGCCCAGCGCGAGGCCGTTTACGAATACCTCCGTTCCGTCCACAACCATCCCACCGCCGAGGAAGTGTACCAGGCCGTTCGCAGGCGTATTCCGCGAATCAGTTTGGCCACGGTCTATAAATGCCTGGAAGCGCTGGTCGCCTGTGGCAAAGCCACGAAACTGGCCAACGGGGATGGCCCGGCCCGCTACGATCATCGCACCGACCTTCACTATCACCTCCGCGACCTGCGTACCGGCGAGGTACGCGATCTGGAATTGCCCCAACCCATTTCTCTGCCCGAACAATTGCAAACGCAACTGGCTGATTTGTTCCGCCAGCACGGCTTCCGGCTGGCGGAAGTGCGCCTGGAATTTCTCGGTTATTTTGACCGACCGGGCAACGGTTCCCCGTCGCCTCCTGGCTTGAACAGCCATTGACCACGGTCGAGCGGAGCGTTGCGTACCGACGTTGCTTTCCGTCCTCCCGACGTTGCTTTCAATCCTCCTGGTCGGAGCAATGCTGCCCAGTGGGCCGAGATGAACTGGCGACCAGAGACCAGCGGCCAAGCGGTATTCCGATGCACCGTTGAACAAGCCGATCGTTGAACACTACACCGGCGTTACCTGGCGAATGTGCCGAGAATTTCCACCGTATCCCCCACGCGCAGCCTGCCCCCAGGTTTGTCGGCCAGCGGTCGGGTGTTGACCATGAGCCGGTAATACGTGTCCTGAAACCGCGATCGTTCCGCCCAGACAGGCAAGGTCTCGGCTCGGTGGCGCACAAAGCGAGCCACGAAATCCGCGATCGCCTCACCCGTCCATGGATCGCGACTGGGAACCACGCAGCGTTTGCACGGATTCGTCCCTTCCAGCACCACCTCGCCGATGCGAAACCGCACCACCTCATCGGCCCGGCCATACAAACGGTCTTCCCAGAACGGCTCGGTGTCGCCGATTTCCAGATTGGCACGGAATCGCCCCCGAGCCTGATTCAGGTCCAGACCGAACCAGCTTCCTACTTCCTGCAACGTCGCCGTGGCAATGACCGTCGGCCCGGGAGCTTCCCGATCGTCAGGAAATCCAAACGCGGCGTCTTCCTTGACGACCACGGCAAATCCGAAATAGCTGCTCAGCCAATCCTCCAGAGCTGCGCGTTGCTCGTATAAATCGAAGCGGTGTTCGGTGCTCTCGCCTTCGATGCGAAACCAGGCCGTTCGCAGGTCGCGGCTGTACCGCACGCGCAGGCGGTGAACGGCGGGGTAACGTTTGCCGTTGACGTAGCGCATCTGGGCATCGAACAGGGCGAAGCGACGATCCCCGGCGATCGGCCCGCCGGGCAGCAGCTCCACTTCCTCACATTCCAGCGGATCCAGAGCCTTGATCGGAAAAATGACAATCCGCCTCACCACGGGCATCCGCAATCCTCCCATTCGCCGTTTTATCCAATATTCAGGTTAGCTGCCAGGCCGAACTCATTTTTCCCTTATTATCACGGGCCTGCTGGGAAAGAAACCGTTGCAAGCCAATCGGCAGTAGTGTCCTACGCTGTTCCCGAGTAGCGCCCGCAGACATCACCGATGCTGCTGCCCCACGACATTGTTGACACACAATTTCATCATCATGGATGCCGCCTTTCGTCGTCAGTTTTCGGTTATAAGGTCACGCTAAGAACTATTTCAGAAGCAAGAACTTTCGACCTACCTTAGGGGAATCAGCCCTCCACATAAAAATTTGGTGAACCACCCTTGCCAAGGTTCGTCATCGCCAATATAATGATACTGCGTCGCAGTAGCATCTACAAACCTATCAACAAGGAGACCGCTGTGCAACGAGTCGCTACCTTCAGACTGACTTTCCGCCCAAGTGTGCAAGCGCGGCGAACGGCCATACCCCAGCACCCAACGGTAAACGGATTCACCCACCAACCGGGCAGTCGGGTACGGTGTGTCCTGGGGCGTGTGGAAGGGTTCCCTGGTTGCGTTGGCGCATTTACGCTTATCGAACTCCTGGTGGTGATTGCCATCATCGGCCTGTTGATGAGTCTGTTACTTCCGGCCATCCAGAGGGTACGGGAAGCAGCCAATCGGGCACGCTGTGGCAACAATCTTCGGCAAATTGGCCTGGCTATGCACATGTATCACGACACCACCGGCGCCTTTCCCACCATCAATCGTCTGTATAGCGGCCAGCCGACCTTCAACTCGGCCTTTACCCTGATCCTGCCGTACCTGGAAGTTGACAGTGTCGCCCGTCGCTACGACCCGAATCTTCGGCCCGATGACTCCACCGATGCCGACGGCGACGGTTATTCCAACCTGACTTTAGGGCAGATGCGCCTGCCTATCTTCGTCTGTCCTAGCATGAGGCCACCTCCTACACCTCAGGCTATGCCCGGCTGGTCGAGTTACGCGGTGTGCATCGGCAACCATCGCAACCCGTTTAGAGCACCGGGCGAAGACCTCGGAGGAGGTAACTTCAATCCCCCTTATGACAACGGTGTTTTCGTGCGAGAAGCTCTAACAAACGGGACCCCTCTGAATCAGACCGGCGTGGCCATAGCGCAAATTACTGATGGCACCTCCAATACTTTCCTGGCCGGGGAGATGGGTTATCAGCTTCCGGATTACTATTTCACTTCGGGACCGTACGCCGGTTTGCGACGAGGGGGCAACACCCAGTGGGTCTGGGGTTACGCCAGCTTCAGTTTTGGCAGCACTGGCATACCGCTCAATTCCATTGACCCGGCTAGCGGCTACAGCGTGGTCGAACGTCTCGGTGCTTTTCGCAGCGATCATTCCGGTGGAGCCAACTTCCTGTTTGCCGACAATTCCATGCGATTTCTCCGCAACGCTATGAATCTCACCATCTATCAGGCACTTGGCACGCGCGACGGCAACGAGGTCGTAACCACGGAGTGGTAGCGGAGCAAAAGCACATGCTTACTCGTTTGCCACACTGGCTCCAAAGCGCTATTTCGATAGCCTGCCTGGTGGTGGTCATAGCCTGCATCCTGGTCGTCCTGGGATGCGGTCGGGAAAAAGCCCCTTCAACGAATTCCGCCACTTCTAGCCATAGCCAGGAAATTCCTCTGGAAGTGCAGATGGACCCAGCAAAGGCCACCGAACAGTACCAGCGTACACGTCCGCGATAACCAAACAGGCGTGCATCACATGACCCCCAGGAGGAAAAACCATGCTATCCGCAGCCCATTGCTATACTGACCGATCCAACCTAAACCCCCAGAAAAAGGAGACAGCTATGCCGAAGCGAATCATGCTGGGAGTATCGCTGCTGGTGCTGGCTAGCATGCACGCGGATGTCGGGCGTGCGCCCTCCGGCCAGGCTCAGGAAAGCAGAAACTATCCGCCATTGCCAAAAGCGGTTTCCAATCCTGGAGTGGCAGTGTGCGAAGGGTGGGTTTACGTTTACGGGGGGCATTCCGGCCAACCTCATGTCTATTCGTGTGAGGACGTTCTGGGCACTTTTCATCGCCTGAACCTGAACGGGGGAACCCGCTGGGAAGAATTGCCAAGCGACTTAGGGTTGTTGAGCCCGGCTCTGGTAGCGCACCAGGGGAAGCTCTACCGTCTGGGCGGCTCGCAAGCGCGGAACCGTCCCGGAGAGGAAAATGACCTGGTTTCGGTGACCAACTGCGCGATGTATGATCCGGCTAAGAAGCGATGGGAACCATTCCCAAGCCTGCCCGAAGGTCGCTCCTCGCATGACGCAGTGGTTGTGGGTCAGCGCATTTTCGTAATCGGTGGCTGGTGCCTGCAAGGCAAAAACAAGCCACCGCGCTGGCATGATACAGCTCTGGTGCTGGACCTGGAACAACCCCAGGCTGGTTGGCGAACCATTTCCCAGCCGTTTCAAGGTCGGGCGTTCGCAGCTGTTGCCTATCGCGGCAAAGTGTATGTGATGGGTGGTTTGCGACCCAACGAAAAGATGCCGACCCTGGCGGTGCACATCTACGATCCGCAGAACAACACCTGGAGCACCGGGCCGCAAATGCCTGGAAATGCCAGGAACGGTTTCAGTCCGGCCTGTTGCGTGGCGGGAGGTCAGCTCTACCTGAGCCCGGCGGATGGCAAAATTTACCGTTTAGCTGAAGAGCGCTGGCAGGAAGTTGCCCACCTCACCACCCCACGCTTCACTCATCGCCTGGTCGCGGTTTCTGAGGACAAGTTACTGGCCATCGGTGGAACCTCGCCAAAAGACCAACGCAAAATTGCCGAGCTCGAACTCGTTTCCGTCCAGCCGAGCCGCTAGGGTCGTCATCCCAGAACCGAGGCAGTACCCGCTTGCCTTTCCCAAGAGAATGAGGCAAGCCGAGCGCTTGCCCCATTCTCATCTCCCGTGCAAAAATTACGTGGGACGGCTTGAAAGGGCTCACATAGTCGGGCAAAGTGAATGGATAAGCAAGCCGAGTCAGCGTCTCTGGCGGAGTTCGCGGCGGATTTCTTCCAGCTCACGGGCAATTCGATCGAGTCGGGCCTCGAGGTCGGAATCGCGGCGAAATCGTTCCGGACCCCGCCAGCTTGGCTGACCAGGAGCCCACCCGCGTTGCCAGGCGGGAGGACCGAATCGTCCGAACCGAGGGGCTGGCGGTGCCCAGCGGCCCCAACCAGGCATTCCCCACCGCCCCCAGCCAGGCGGTGTCCATCGGCCCCACCCTGGGCCAAACCGTCCGCGTCCCCACCAGCCAAACCGTCCCGAAAACTGCGGCGGCGGTGCTGGTCGGCGAGCGTGGTCATCCCGGCGAGGTTCTGGTTTGCGGAACGGAGGTTTCTCGGGCGGTCTGGCTTCCGGCTTGCCATCACGACGATCGGAACCGGGGCGGGTCTCCCGAGCGGCTGGCGGCTTGTCTCCGGGACGTGCCTCTCGTCGGGGCTCTTCCCGACGCGCATCGCCAGCGCGTTGTTCCGCTTCCAGCCGACTTAACATACCTTCCAGCTGCTTGACCATTTCGCGAGCTCGTTCGAGTTGCTGGCGAACTCGTTGAATTGCCTCTTCTCGATTGGCCGGTGGCGTAAAACCACCGAAGCCCGGCCCCCGACCGAAAAAGGGAGGTTTAAACTCCGGCTTAGCAGGTTTTTCCCCGCCGGGTTTGTCCGAGCGTTCTTGCCCGAAGGTTACCCCCAACCCGAACAGCATCGCTGCGACCGTAATCCCCACACACCAGCGCATGCTCAGCCTCCTTTGTGCCTGGCAGCACACTTGTTGGAATATTCCGGGCGAAAGGCACCGCGCCTCCCTTGTCCCTCCGCATAATAGTCCCGCGACGATTAAGGGGCGATTAACGGAAAAGGCTCCCCGCTATCGGCCGGCCCAATCATTATGGCAACACGTCGGCTGACCGCAGAAGTGGGCGAGACGATGACGGCGAGTTTTCCCCACCGGGTTGACGAAACGTATGCGACCGCCGCGACCGCATAGACGTGTTATCTCGGCTGACAATTGCGCAGATGTGGCCGTCGGAGGATCGGGAGACACTCGCGCTAACGTTCCGCTTGCCGGTTACTGTTCGCGCCAGGCAAACCGCTGGAAAGGAACCGGAGGAGGCAGTTCGCCCCGCTGGTACGCCTCCTCGCCCAGTAACTGCCGCAACTGTTTCAAGCACTGTCGCCGCACCGTCAGCATGTAATACTCGCATTGAGCCTCGCGGAGAGTGTCCCAGATGTGGTACAGTTCGTCGAGTTCGCGGCGATAGGCCAGTTTATCGGGGGGAATTCGCTGGCACCCGGCGTAATGGTCGTCGAACCAGCGGGCGCAGGCACGGTTGAAACTCAAAAGCGGCTGAATGTGCTGGTATGTCGGGAACAATGCAGTATCGGCTAGGGATGGAGCATCGGCCAAGTCGCGGTAACGCTGTCGCAGCATTTCCAAGTCCTGGGCGAACGCTTCGGGCTGCTTCAGAACATAGGGCAATTCTCGCGGATCGAGAAGCTCCCACTGTAGTGCGATCCCGACCAGTAACGGCGAAATGACCTGCCAGCGTTCCGGCGACTGTGCCAGTCTGACCCACTCTTCAGGAACCCTGTCCGCCTGTAACAGCATTGCCACCAGCAGCAATTCGCCAACCAACATGCTTCTCCTCAAGCTGACATTCGCATCCTGAAAGCAGTGCGGATGAGCTATGCCGGCAGTAGTTCGTCTGCTGCAGAGCCATCGCTCTGTGGCAGGGATCGGCCAGAGCTGGCCAACAGCTTCCGCCATATCGTCGTCGGGTATCGGCAACGGTCAGCTAACCCGTCCTCACTCCCGGCACACGCCGCAAACTTTGCCACCACTTTCCCTCCCCCGCACTGTGATCACAACCCGGAGCGGCGGGCGTCGCTTCGCCGTGGTAGTGGCAACCACGAGAAAGCCCTGCTGATTTACCACACCCGCAGTGCGACCGGCGAGCGTCGCTTCGCCGTGGTAGTGGCAACGCACTGGCAGCGGAAAACGAATTCGTTGCGCATGACGAGCGTCAGGATCAGGAGCGGCGGGCGTGAGCCCGCCGTGGGTGTGGAAACACGTTAGCGCAGACACAAGCGCAGTTGTTCGCCGGACCACCGACGGTGTATGTGCGGGTCGCCGTTACATTCGTGTTAATAGTTACCACGGGGGGCTGACGCCCCCCGCTCTTGTGTTGCAGTGCGGACGTTTGCCGGCGAAAAAGCGATTTTTGCGATGCACAAACGCAGGCCCACAAAGAGCGGCGGGCGTAAGCCCGCCGTGGTGTGCGGAAACGCACTTGCAAGGGCAATACCGCTAAGTCGCGGGAGACTGTCACCGATGGGCTGGTGAACGTCATTGCAATCACGGTCGCGTAACCACGGGGGGCTGACGCCCCCCGCTCTTGTGTTGCAGTGCGGACGTTTGCCGGCGAAAAAGCGATTTTTG
>VAPR01000334.1_pt1 | contig 32371 bp, 30 predicted proteins | sample 3380701 | NCBI WGS metagenome assembly VAPR01 (sample SAMN11536904, study PRJNA540576) | hot springs metagenome | isolation source: hot spring wet sediment | place: Spain: Lobios | collected 2014-01 | reverse complement strand
CATCGCATGGCAAGAGCGTTTCGTGACGTACCTGCTCGAAACCTCGAAGAGCCTGCAGCACCGGCGCCCCCCGCCTGAGGTGGGGCTCAGCGTCGAAAGCAGACTCAAAGCCTCGATGATTGCAGCCGGCATCACCTCTGCCGCCCTTTCGGAGATCCGAAAATCTAAAAGATCCGCCGATTCGGGCCCGGCCTTCGATCTACCCGAGGGATCTTGTGAAGATGCGATATCGGGGACGGCCCTATTCGAGGAGGCCGTCTCGGCGGCAGCCGCCTCTTTGGGCGCCGGTATAGATGAGGCTCCAACGTTGAAGACGGCTATCTCCGAGGCGCTGCAAAGAATCGAAGCCGACGGTCGCAGCGATGGCTCAGGCGCCGCTTCTCGGATCGAATCGATCTTCGAATCCTTCGTGTCGGGCGACGCGGCCTTTGCTTACACCGCAGCAAAACTTCTGATCGGAGAAGTAACCCCTTGAGACGCTCTGCTCGCTATTTGGGCAGATCCTTCACCAGCGCGTCGAATTGAGCTTTCAGTTTTTGGTATTGATCCGCGTAGGAATTGAAGTTATCTATGTTCCGGTTGGCGGCGTCGATCTCTGCATTCGCCGCTCCCAGGTCGCCGGCGTTGACCAGCTGGACGGCGTTGTCCATGTGTCCGACCATCTGGTCGATCTCCCCGCTCGCCTTGGTGAGCACATCATCGATCTGACGGACGATCTCACGAGCTTCGGTCAAACGATCGAAGAGCTCTCTTCCTACTCCTAGAAGATCTTCAAGCTCTTGCTCGGCGGCGCGCAGCTCTTTCTGCTTGGTCTCTAGGTCCTGTTTTAGCGCTGCAATCTCCCGGCGCTGCCTCGAAGATTCGTTTTGTTTTGCAATAAAGAGCCCCCCGAACACCAACGAAGTGACGAGGAAAACAACGGCTAAAATCCAGGCGACGACGGCCGTTCCACCTTTTTGCTGTGGGGGAGGAGATGCCGCTACTTGGTACTGCCCCTCGACTCCAAAGGCGGGTGGTGTAGGAGCGTATCCCGGCTGCATCTGACTTTGGGGGGAAGGGGTTCCGCCCGGCGGGTACTGAGATTGGTATCCCTCGCCCATTGCTTTCGTCTCCTCTTTCGACCTTGAGGATTCCCCGGGGGGGAGACGCGCGTAGGCGCTCGAAGACCTCGAGCGACCTTGGCTACAAGACTCGCAAAGTATAGCGGAGGAGGTGGGATTTGAACCCACGAGACCCTTGCGGGTCTACCGCATTTCGAGTGCGGCGCCATCGTCCAGCCTAGGCGACTCCTCCAGCCACGCAGTCTAGCCACCGACGCCGGAATGCGTCCGGAGCTTATGTACTACTAAAGACCCCCCTCAGCGCGCCAAGATCCGGCGTTACCGCATCAAAAGCCGCACCAGCCGCGCAACTAGATCGCCGAGAAAATAACCGGCTACCACATCGAGGGGGTAATGAGCGCCGACTCCGATGCGCGCAGGCGGAACCACGAGCGAGGCCGTCCTCGTAATCGCTCTCAGCCAGAATGGCGTCGAGGTGTCCGCTGCGATCGACCCCGCCACAGCAGCAGCCACCGCTGGATGTCCGGAAGGAAAAGCAGTTCCGGCAGGGATCCCACCGGTTCTCTCGACTCCCTCGAGCCTGTCCCATGGGCGATCGAGTTGCGTCGCCTTCTTTATGACCTGGGCGGCCGACCACGCTACGCTCGCCGCTATGAGCGCTCGAATCGCAGCCCTCGAGTTTCCCTTCTTGGCCAGCGCCAAAGACACCACGATCGCCGACCCGAACCACCCCGGCTGGGACAAAATCCACCACAGAGCCCTCCACTTGCGACTGGAAGCCATTCGACGATGAAGTTCTTCGAATGCCCGATCATCCAAGCGGCGCAGCGGCTCGGTCCCTGCGGCCACCCAACAAAGAACCACCACCGCACAATCCCGCGCTATCGGCTTTATCTCACCGCGCATTCGAGCCCCTTCGCTCACCGAAGAAATTTTCGAGGACCGACGCGCACTCTTCGGCCAACACACCGTCTTCAACCTCTACCTGGTGGTTCAATCTGGGATCCTGGACGATGTTGTACAAAGAAAATACCGATCCCGCCTTGGGATCGCTGCACCCATAGACCAGTCGCTTTACCCTTGCATTGACGAGAGCGCCGGCGCACATCGGGCACGGCTCCATCGTCACCGCCACTGTGGCGCCGTCCAGTCGCCATGTACCCAGCTTCGAAGCCGCTTCTCTGATCGCAAGAATCTCGGCATGAGCCGTCGGATCGGAAGTACTCTCCCGTAGGTTGTGGGCGCGGGCAACGATTCGGCCGCCGATTTCGACGACCGCCCCTACGGGAACCTCGCCCGAGGTTGACGCCGCCCGAGCTTCATCGAGAGCCGCGCGCATAAGGTCTTCATCCCGCATCGAGTTCTATTTCTCCGAAAGGATTCCGCCGGGCCAATTACTCTAAACCGGCACGGTCGTATAAGGCCGGATCGACTGAGAGCCGAATATCGGAGCACTCTCAGACTCCAGGAGGGGTCGCCTAGTCAGGCCTAGGGCGCACGCCTGGAGAGCGTGTAGGGGTTTACGCCCCTCGAGGGTTCGAATCCCTCCCCCTCCGCCCGTTGAGATGAAACGTGAAGCTGCAGCCTGTAAAGACTCGCTTGTCGTCCACACTATCGGACACTCCACGCACGATATCGAGACCTTCCTGGGGATGCTCGAGCCTCATAGAATCGAGCTTCTCGTAGACATTCGCCGGTGGCCTTCGTCTCGCCGATTTCCACACTTCAACAAAGATCCACTCTCTTCGGCGCTCGAAGAGCGAGGAATTGGCTATGAATGGATCGAGGCGCTGGGAGGATACAGGAAGCCTCTTCCCGATTCGCCGAACACGGCATGGAGGGTCGGCGCCTTTAGGGCATACGCCGACTATATGCTGACCGACGAATTCAAAGAAGTCTTCCGACCGCTTCAACAAGCTGCCGGAGAACGGCGCACCGCAATCATGTGCGCAGAGGCCGTCCCCTGGCGCTGTCATCGCCAAATTCTCTCGGACGCCTTCGTAGTGAGAGGATTTACCGTCCGACACATCATCGGAGACCGATGCGAGGTCCATTTACTTCCCGATTTTGCCCAGGTAGACGGCGACTCGATCGTTTACAAAAAGACAGACACCTTGTTTTGAGCCGTACAACAGGCATCTTTTCGAGGCTCGGGCCATCGGGAGTTTGCGGTCGCATTCGTCCCCTATACTTTGCATGGCCGTGCTAGGCGGGGAGCTAGGGGTGCCCTGAACCGGAAATCCCCTTTATGCCGGGCCGAATTCCTGCTCGAGACCGTGGAAGCTCGGGTGGCCTAGGGTGTGTCGGCGAAAACGGTCGGGTCCTGCGCGACGGCGCCCTGTGAACCGAGTCAGGTCCGGAAGGAAGCAGCTCTAAGCAGGTGTTGCCGGGTGCCGTAGGAGTGCCTGGCCCAGTCGGCCCCTGCAAAGCGCCCGATCGGAAGCGGCCGAAAGCAGGTGCACGGCCACAGATCTCCTAGAAGAACGAAGGTTGCCGACGCGCAAGGTTTCTGACGCATAGGTCTTTCAGATGCCGTATGCATCGCTCTACCAGAAATACAGGCCCCAGACTTTCTCCGAGATCATCGGTCAACCTCATGTCGCCCGCACGCTGGCAAATTCCGTCGAACGGGGCCATATATTCCACGCATATCTTTTTTCCGGCCCCCGGGGCACCGGCAAGACCTCGACCGCTCGTATCCTCGCCAAAGCCGTCAATTGCGATAAGGGCCCGACTTCCGATCCGTGCGGAATCTGCCAGCAGTGCAAGGAAATCGCTGCCGGAACTTTTCCCGACGTCTTCGAAATAGACGCTGCCACCCACTCAAAAGTCGAAGAGACGCGCGACTTTTTGTCGAACGTCCCGACAGGCCTGTCGGCGCTGTCCAGGAAAAAGTTCTACATCATAGACGAAGTGCACATGCTTTCCTCGCACGCCTTCAACGCTTTGTTGAAGACGCTCGAAGAGCCGCCCGACCACGTTGTTTTCGTTCTGGCAACGACAGAGCCCCACAAGGTCCCGCCCACTATTGCGGGACGCTGTCAGCACTTCGAGTTCAGATTGATTCCGCCATCCGAACTCGCCGCTCACTACAAGAAGATTTGCGAGAAAGAAGGAATCGAGTTCGAGCCTGAAGCTGTCGAGAGAGTCGCCACTCTGGCGCGTGGATCGGCAAGGGACGGGCTTTCCCTCATGGACCAACTCGTTGCTGCTTCGGGAGGACGATTGACGCTCGAAAGCGTCACCAGCGTCATAGGCGACGACGAGATCGACATATCCGCCGAGCTCGCACAAGCAATAGCTACCGGCGATCTGGAGCGATGCCTGGAGCTATCTACGAAAATTTCCGAAAGCGGAAAGGACTTCCGAGCCTTTACCCGGAGATTCGCTTCTTACCTGAGAAATCTGATGATCGCGTCGTACTTGCCCGCATCGAAAACCCGATCGATCGCCGGAGTGGACGCTGAGACTGCAACTCGACTTTCCGATACCGCAAAGCTCCTGGGCAGACCGACCATCCTTCGGTGCATCGACATAGTAGGTGAAGTACTGGCGTCGATGGCGGCCGGAAGTCCTCCCCAGTTGGAACTGGAACTCGGATTGGTTCGAATGTGTCGGCCCGAGGAGAGTCCGACTCCCGGCGAACTAGCCAAGCAAATCCAGGATCTCGCCGCCAAGCTAGCCCGAATCGAACAACGCGCGACGCTTCAATCTCAGCGCGGCGTATCGAGCGAGCGACTCTCCGAAGCTCCCGCCTTTTCGAGCCGCGCAAGCCACACCGAAGGCGATCACGGTAGCAAGCCCGAAAAGTCCGACAGGGATCGAGAATCTGCACCAGCTAAAAAAGAAGATCCCGGGCCGGCGCCGATAGATGAATCCGATCTAGAGCGGTTATGGAATCGCTTCCTGGATATGCTCAAAGCAGCCAAGAAGATGAAAGCTCGCGCAATTCTTCTCGAAGCCACAGCGGTCAGGATTCGCGAATCTCGTCTGGAGATCGACTTCCCTCAAAGGCTCGAATTTCACGCTAAAAACGCCGAATCGCTCGCAAGCGCTCTGGAGGAGCAAATGGTCTCCGTATTCGGCAGGCCGCTCAAGATAGTCTCGCGACTCGTGCCGGAGTCTCCGCCCGCTTCAAGACAGGACCGCATCGCAGGCGAAAAGGAGAACGAGGACTCCCGACTCGCGCAGGAGTCTGCTCCGGCATCGGTTAGCCTTTCCTCTGAAAGCTCCGAGAACGAAGGCGAAGGAATGCCCGACGAGAGGAAAGCCCACGAGTTGGCCGAGCGTTTGATCATGAACGAGTTGGGGGGAACCCCGATACCCGAATAAATCGCCAGAGGACGAAAAAGAGCTCGATATGTCCAAGAAACCCAAAAGACGCAAGGCCGCAAGCCCCATACGGCACACGACCAAATCTTCCTTTCCCGCCATGGCAGGGACCTCGTCGGCCTTCGACATGACGAACTTGCTCGAGCAGGTTCAGCAAGTACAGGCAGAGTTCGTAAAAGCGCAGGAAGCATTGCGCGAGCAAGTGGTCGAAGGTAGCGCGGGCGGCGGGATGGTACGGGTCTCGATGAGAGGAGATCATCGCGTAACAGCAGTCGCGATTGCTGAGGAGTGCGTCGACCCCGACGACCTGGAGATGCTTCAAGACTTGATCGCAGCCGCCGTCAATGACGCTACAGCCAAAGTCGAAGAGCTGACTGCCGGGATCGCCGGAGGATCCCTAGCATCGCTGGGATCTTTTCCGGGTCTCGAAGCGCTCGATCAACTCGGCATTCAAATTCCCGCTCCCGAACCCGGCGTCGAAGGTTAGGAAGCCCGATAAGTGTTCGAGCCCCCTATCGAACATCTAATAGCAGAGCTTTCGAAGCTACCCAGCATTGGCAGGAAAACCGCGCAGCGTATCGTTTTTCATCTTCTAAAGGGCAGTCGAACCGAACTCGACGCCTTGATCGGAGCATTGGCCTCGGCCCGGGATTCGATTTCGATTTGCAGTCAGTGCTTCAACTACGCTTCTTCCGAGCTATGCTCGGTGTGCTCCAACCCGCGCCGCAATGCATCGGTGATCTGCGTCGTCGAATCTCCCCAAGATCTGGTGGCGTTGGAAAAGACCGGAGCGTTTCAAGGCCTCTACCACGTCCTGGGAGGATCGCTCAACCCCATCGAGGGCATCGGACCTGAACAGCTCAGAATCGGCGAACTCGTTCGCCGGGTCGAGGCGGGAGGAGTAAAAGAAGTCGTAATAGCCACCAACCCCAACGTCGAGGGAGAGACCACTGCTATGTACCTGGCGAAGATTCTCAGACCAAAAGGTGTGTCGGTCACACGTCTCGCCAGCGGATTACCAGTCGGCGCCGATCTCGAATACGCTGACGAACTCACGCTCGGTCGGGCGTTCGAGTGGCGCCGGGAAGTGGAATAGAAAAACCCGCCCCAGCACGCCGCCGCTGCAAGGCTCGGCCGGCGTCCACGAGTTGTAGGCAAGATGGGAAAATTGGACTGAACCAAATTGGAGGCCATCATCGAAAACTCCATGGAAAACAATCGTGAAATCAAAGTAGATGTCGCCCCGTGTGACTCTTGCGGAGCCATGACACCGACAGAAGACCTCGAGCCGGTGCGTAGGCTTTACTACGATGACATCGAAAATCCCGAGCCAATCCCTCAGCAGGAGATCGAGTTGTGGTGCAGCGGCTGTCGAGAAACGTATCCGAATGAAGACGGGAAAGAATCGGCCCGAACCTGAACTCGGCTACGATCTGTCGAGAATGTTGCTCGAAGAGAGATCGCTTACCGACGACGTCGCGGTCCGGCGGAGGTTGCCTTGAACAAGAAATTGCTCCTATCGCTTCTGGGTGGGGTGGTCATCGCGGCGATCCTCGCAGGAGTAGTTATAGGGGTACTCATACGTTCGAATTCCAAAAAAAGCGAAGTGCGAGGCACGTCCGGAGACGAAATCTCGACGGGAATCAAAGACCCGCGGGGTCGCGACCTTCCGGTCCCGAATCCCGAAAACACCGTAGTCCCGCCTCAAGACATCCAACCCCCCGGCGGCGAACCAATTTTCGTTCCCAAACAAGAACTACCCACAATGTCCGTTCCTCCGGAGGCCTCCACTTCCATCAAAACGACGGGAGGGATTCGCGAGTCCGAGGATTCAAAAGCATTCGTGATCTGTTCTCCGATGCCGTCGTCTCGCTTCTGGGTAGAGATCGAGGAAGCAAAGCTGGGCGACAGGACCTGGAGATCGAACTTCACGATCGAGAACTTCCACGGCGACGGGTCTTACGAGGTTCCTGTAGGGATAGCCATGCGCTATCCGGACGGACAGCTCCATCCGTCCGCAGACGGCAAAGCGATCGTCGAAATCTCAGGAGGCGGAACCAAGGGGACGATCAAGGCGGAGATGGTATTTCTGGAAGGCCTGACCAGCGTCTCCCTGGCATTCGTCTGTGGGGGTCCCGCGCCGGAGAGCCCCTGAAGAAAACTCGAGCAGAGCTTCTGTCTCAGTCGTACTTCTCAAGCTTGATCTTCTCTTGCGGCACCCCCAGCTCGAGCAAAAACTTCTCCGCGTTCTCGCACATCTCCGGAGGGCCGCAAGCGTAACACAGCGCATCGGGAGGTAGGTGCTCGGAGATCATTTCCTTGTCGATGCGCCTGTGGTAGGGAACTCGAGCATCGTCGGGAGAGCGTGTCAGGGTGTGTATGACTTCGAGATTCGGCATACGGGCCTCGAGCTCTGCAAGCTCATCACGATGAATGATGTAGTCCCACGACTTCGAGCTGTAAAGAAGGGTGATGGGAATGTCATAAATCTCGAGATCGTTGCAGTAGCGAATCATGCACATAAAAGGGACTATGCCCGACCCTGCAGCGATGAGAAAGAGAGGCCCTCCCATCTCCTTGGTCCACACGAACTTTCCGAAGGGCCCCCTTGTAGGCACGACGTCTCCGATACCGACGTTGTCGCACATGTGCTTGGAAACGGTGCCGTCCTCGAATTTCCGAATCGTCAGATCGATGAAGTCCCGGTTGAGAGGGGAGGAATCGATCGAGTAAGCGCGCTGGACACGACCTCGCTCTGGGAACTCGAATCGGATGTTCACGTATTGACCAGGAAGGAAATCGATAGGTTGTTCAAGATCCAGTCGAAACGTCTTGGTTTCGGGGGTCTCGACAAAGATTTCTCGAACCTTAGCCTCCTGCCATGGAATGGGCGGCATGATCGAATCGCCTCCTAGGTGTCTTCCGTCGTAATCGCCTGGCTGATCGTATCTCTGCGAAAATACTCCGAATGGCGGCCTGCATCCAAGGCGTCTTGGAGCCGATATTATTTCGCGGGATTTCTCGACCGGAGAAACAACATGGCCGACACGATAAATTGTCCTTCGTGCGGGTTTCCGAATCCCGCCGGTTCGCATTCGTGCATATCTTGCCAATCGCCGCTCGACAGCGGGCAACGTAGAGCCGAGGCATCGGGCCCCGGTGTCCGGCTCCGGCCTGTTTCCACCCCTGCTGCAGGTCGGCCCGCATCGCCCCCTACGCCCGTCCAGCTGGACGAAAACCTCGATTCCCCCGATGCAATCCTCGAGAGAATCCGGCAAGTGAGAGGCGAGGACGCACTAAAGTCCCTCGAAATGATGGCAATACCGGATTTAGATCGGGCAGTAAAGGCTGATCTTGCAGCGGGAGCATCTCAGGCGCCTGCCCCACAGACGGTTGTGACATCCTGGCCTCAGGCCCCCGTCCCACAGGCGGTTGCGCAATCGTCGCCTCATTTCGCGCCCGCCCCGCCTAAACCTCCCGAAGGACGAGTCGAAGATCCGTGGTTCATCGATCATCACGAGGCGCGAGCCGTCGAAGCCCGTGATCCCTGGACGGCCGGCTTCAGCTCCTCGACCGCCGGAGCTACAAAGACGTCGACCGCAGCCAAATCCGGATGGGGATTCAAGCCGATCGACCTGGTCTCTGCGGCAGGAATCGTTGCGATTTTGGTGTCGGTCGCTCTCCCATGGATATCTGTACACGGAGGCGAGGAGGGCCGGGAGCTTGGACCTGCCTCCCTGCCTTTGACCCTGCTTATAAAGGGTCCCTCGGAGACCTATCCTCTGCCCTGGTTGACCGCGACCGTGGTAATGATCGCCTTAGTGATCGTCGCAACGCTCGGGCTGGCGTTCCCTCGAAACCAGTTGGCAGTGACGGGTCTCACGGTCGCCGGCATGATGACGATTCTCATACCGGCGGCTTTCCTCGTAAAACTGGCCGTCTTCGGGGAGGCGGCAACCGAGGATGAATCTGTATACGTCGCGGCAACCGGAATGTATATCGCGATAGGTGCGTCGCTGACCCTTCTCCTAGGCGCCGCCTTGAGAGGGTCGAAGGCCCGCTGAACTCGAAGTTCGAACGGGCCTGAAGAGCAGTCCGGCTCAGATCGAGCGAATCACGATGGCGTCTCCCTGACCGCCGCCACCACATATACCTGCGGCGCCCACCGATGCGCCCCTGCGCTTGAGCTCCTTGGCCAGGGTCAACGTAATGCGAGCCCCGCTCGCTCCTATCGGATGCCCCAGTGCAACCGCGCCGCCGTTGACATTTACGATGTCCTCGGAGACCCCCAGGTCCTTTGTCGACTGAATCGCTACCGCAGCGAACGCTTCGTTGATTTCGAACAAATCGACGTCTGCGATTCCCAGCCCGGCTTTCTCCAGAGCTTTCAAAATCGCACGACTCGGTTGGTTGTGTAGTGTGGCGTCCGGCCCGGCGACCATCCCATAGGAGACGATTTCGGCTATGGGGGTCACTCCCATGGTCTCGGCGCGCTCTTTGCTGGTGACTACGACGGCACAAGCCCCGTCGGAAATCTGACTGGCGTTGCCGGCCGTGATCGTTCCCTCCTTGTCGAATGCGGGTGGAAGCTTTGCCAGAGACTCCGGCGTGGTCTCAGGTCTGATCCCCTCGTCGGAATCGACGACGATCGGATCGCCTTTGCGCTGAGGAACTTCGACCGGCACGATCTCTTCTGCAAGCCTGCCCTCTTTGGTCGCAGCAGCGGCTCTCTCGTGAGATCTGGTCGCCCAGGCGTCTTGCTCCTCTCTGGTGATCCCGAGCTTGACGTTGTTCCTGTCGGAGCCCTCGCCCATGTGGCAATGGTCGAAAGCGCACCAGAGTCCGTCATGAATCATCGCGTCGACTACCTTGGCGTCTCCCATGCGGTATCCGGCCCTTGCGCCGGGCAAGAGGTACGGCGCCTGTGTCATCGACTCCATTCCGCCGGCTACCACCACCTCAGCCTCGCCTGCCTGGATCATCTGATCCGCGAGATAGATGGCATTGATTCCCGACAAACAAACTTTGTTTACGGTCAGTGCAGGAATATCCATACCGATCCCTGCCTTGACGGCGGCTTGCCGGGCAGTGATCTGGCCCTGTCCCGCCTGGAGCACATGGCCCATGATCACGTAGTCGATGTCTTCAGGGGAGACGCCCGCCTTCTCTAATGCTCCCTTGATAGCGAATCCCCCGAGATCCATGGCTGTGAACTTGGAAAGTCCCCCTTGAAACTTTCCAATTGGCGTACGAGCCCCATCGATGATTACCGATCCAGCCATTCTCCCTTCCTCCCTCGCTCACCCAATCAGATATCGTTCTAACCGAGCGTCTGCGAAGCGCCGACTCTCGTAGTCTATCCTCGGTTCGAATTTCGAGCATGCCGAGAACCCTTTATCGAAATAAAGCACAGCCGGAGTCGGCCCTTTGCTCGGGTCGGCGCCCTTGCTGTAAGGCACAGGTATCGTTCGACGATCGCCGGGGGCCCGAAGCGCCTCTGGAACAGAGGAGGAGTCGATGAAACTCTCTAGAGTCGATCATGTCGGAATAGCGGTGAGAGATTTAGACGCAGCGATTCGGCACTTCGTCGAGCGCTACGGGGTCGAGGTGGAATCAAGGGAAACGATCCCCCAGGACAAAGTAGAAGAAGCCATGATCAAGATCGGCGAGTCTTACATTCAGCTTCTTCAACCCACCTCGGAGGACTCGCCTGTGGCGAAGTTCCTCGAAAAACGCGGCGAGGGGATGCACCATTTGGGATTTGCCGTCGAGGATCTCGAAGGTCTGCTAGCCGACCTCGCTTCGAAGGGAGCGCAATTGATCGATCAATCTCCTCGCCGGGGTGGAGGTGGGAAGATGGTGGCGTTCGTTCATCCGAAGGACGGACTGGGTACGCTGATAGAGCTCGTGCAAGAGTAGGGACGTAGATGAGCGATATCAAAGATTCCGAGAGGGCAGGTACTGCTGAGCGGCTCGCGGACCTAAAGCGCCGTCGAGACGAGGCTTTGCATGCAGGCTCGGCCAAGGCGGTCGAAAAACAGCATGCGAAAGGAAAGCTTACCGCTCGCGAGCGAATCGACTTGCTCTTGGACAAAGGCACCTTCGTAGAGCTCGACCAGTTTGCCCGGCATCGTTCTACAGCTTTCGGAATCGACAGGGAGCGACCGCTCGGCGACGGTGTGGTCACCGGCTGGGGACAGATCGACGGGCGGAAAGTGTTCATCTTCTCGCAAGATTTCACCGTATTCGGTGGTTCGTTGGGCGAGGTCTTCGCCGAGAAAATTTGCAAGATAATGGACCTGGCGCTCGCCACCGGGGCGCCGGTGATAGGAATCAACGACTCGGGAGGCGCCCGCATCCAGGAGGGCGTCGTGAGCTTGCACGGCTACGGTCGCATCTTCGACCGAAACGTCCAGGCATCGGGAGTAATCCCGCAAATCTCCGTAAATATGGGTCCCACCGCCGGCGGCGCTGTCTACTCGCCGTCGATGACCGACTTCATTTTCATGGTCAAGGGGACCTCTCATATGTTCATCACAGGACCCGACGTCATTCGCGCCGTAACCGGCGAGGAGGTCACTTTCGAGGAGCTCGGCGGCGCTATGACTCACGCTTCTCGTTCAGGCGTGGCCAGCTTTGTCGCCGACGACGAAGTCTCCTGCCTGGAGGCGGTAAGGTACCTGCTTTCTTTCTTGCCCTCTAACAACATGGAAGAGCCGCCAACTTACGATTGCACCGACGACCCTGACCGGAGAGATCCCGCTCTCGACTCGATAATTCCCGACTCCCCGAACAAGCCCTACGATATGCGCAACGTCATCGAGATGGTCGTCGACGACGGTGAATTCTTCGAAGTCTTCCCCTACTGGGCTCGAAACATCGTGATCGGCTTCGCGAGGCTCAACGGACACACCATAGGCGTCGTCGGCAATCAGCCGATGGAAATGGCGGGAACTCTCGACATCGACTCCTCGACTAAGGCGGCGAGATTCGTGCGTTTTTGTGACGCTTTCAACATTCCGCTGGTCGCCTTCGTCGACGTTCCCGGGTTCTTGCCGGGCACCGAACAGGAATACGGCGGAATAATCCGTCACGGGGCCAAGCTCTTGTACGCATTCTGCGAATCGACGGTGCCGAGAATGACGGTGATCACCCGAAAGGCGTACGGCGGCGCTTATGTCGTCATGAACTCAAAATCCATACGGGCGGACTACTGCGTAGCTTGGCCGACGGCCGAAATCGCGGTAATGGGATCACAGGGCGCCGTCGAGATTATCTTTCGGAAGGAAATAGCCGCCGCAGAAGATCCCGAAAAACGCCGGCAGGAGCTTATCGCCGACTACGAAAAACAGTTCGCAACTCCTTATATCGCCGCAGAAAGAGGGTACATAGACGAGGTGATCCTGCCTTCGGAGACCCGTCCGAGGCTGATATCGGCACTCGAAGTCTTGCTTACAAAAAGAGAATCGTTGCCACATCGCAAGCACGGGAACATGCCGCTTTGAGCACCCAGGCGCCAACCCCTGCAGCCGATCCTCCGCGGGGCGACCCGGAACCAGTGATAAAGGTTTCGAAAACCGCCGAAGCCAGGGACGGCTCTCTTCCGTACTCCTTCGAGATCCATCCAGACCCGTCGCCGGAGGAAGCCTCAGCCATCACCGCGGCAGTTTTGTCGGTATTGCGACAAAGCAGCACCAGCGCCGAGAAGAGCCGCCTTTCTTCACAGCGATATCTCAATCGAGCGGTGTGGAAAGCGGCCAGACGACCTCGACCTACCCCTCATCTTCTCAGAGGCGTAGAGCCTTCAATTGCCTGGAAGCTCTCCGGTCTTATCGGAAAACCTTTCGGCCGCTGAAAGACGCCTGAATCGAAGCGTCGAGCAGGCCAAGAGCCACACCGCCGTCATAGTCGCCGACAGCGCAACTATCCAATCGCCCCAGCGCAGATAGAAGGTCTTCCTCTGGAATACCGGCACCTCTGCCTTCCACGCGCCACGGTAATCGGTTTTCACCCATTGAATGCGGCGCCCGTCCGGGTCGAATACCGAGGAGACGCCGCTTACAGTCGCATGGACGACCGGTCTGCCGGTCTCGGCCGCCCTCAAGGCGGCCAGCGACGCGTGTTGTTCGGGAAGCCAACTGTGCTGAAACGTCGTATTGGCCGACTGAATCACCAAAACATCGGCCCCTTTGCGAGCTACCGCCCGCGCCATATCCGGAAAGGCGGATTCGAAGCAAATCAGCGGGGCCGCTGTCAGGCCGGAATTTGGAATTTCCATAGAAACGTCTCGAGATCCTCGCCCCCGGTCTTCGTCAGCGGCGTCGGTAAATTTGGTCACCCATCCGAATACCGCCCGAAGAGGGACGTACTCTCCAAAAGGAACCAGCCTTTGTTTGTCGTATCTTGCTGCCGGCCCGTCCTTTGTGACCATCAAGGCGCTTTTGTAAATAGATCCCGTCTGGGTTCGGGCGTCGACGTTCACCAGCAAAGGCGCCTTTACTCTCTCGGATAGAGACTGCAGTCGCCTCATGTAATCCGAATTCAAAAAGGGATCCTCTCCCACCGACGACTCGCCCCAGACGACGAGATCGAACTGTGTTCTCAATCCGGATGTGATCGCTTCGGCGGCGGCGAACCGTTCGTCTGCCGGATCGATGACCCCCGGTTGAACCCCGGCAACTCTAAGCGTTTCGACGGTGTCTGGATTGTCTCTGGCGACGTAGCTAATCCACGCCGCCGAAATCACCGTCAATCCGATAACCGGCGCCGCAAGCGGGCCTGCAACAAAGCGGACCCTCGGCCCTCCCCTGAAACGCCATGCCACCCACGAAACGTTGAGTGCGACTACGATCCACCCGACCAACCAGACACCTCCCCACGAGGAAGCTTCCAGCCCCCAAGGGACGTTCCACTGGCTGGCGCCCACCAAAGCCCAGGGGCCGCCCAGGAAGTCCCATGATCGGGCATATTCGGCGAGCACCCAGGCCGAGGGAACCAAAACAATCCCGAAAAGAGGGTGACGACGGCCGAGAGTAGCTTTTGCGGCCAGTGACCACGGGACCCAGGTCAAGCCGAAAATACCCGCTATGACCGGCTGGAAAAAGAGTGTCTTGTGAGACAACCAGTAATGCGTGGAAAGAAAATAAGCGAAGCCGCCGAGCCACCCCAAAAAGGCTGCCCTCTTGTAGCTATCCGCCGCAGAAGCAAAGTAGATCGCTGGCGCAAAACACAAAAGAGCGAGAGGCCAGAGGGAAGGAGAGGGAAAAGCGAGGGCGGCTGCCGCGGACGAAATCATCGAGACCGCCGCTGCTAGTGGCGCCCGCCTCGGACTTTTTTGGCGAGCGAACGAGAAGATCGCCGTACCCGCGAGGAAGACGGCAGCCGATGCCAGCATGAGCGCGCCGGCTTCTACCTTTGGCCAAAGAGGGACAACGAGCGCGGCACCTAAGACGAAACTCCCGTTGTAGGCGGCGTCTTGCAAAGAGAAGACCCTTCCCCTCACCAAATCGGGAGCGCGCATCTGCAAGACAGAGTCTACTCCTACCTTGAGCACCTGAAATCCCAGCGATGCTCCTGATACGGCCGCAACAAGACCCGGAATAGCGAAGGTAGCGGCCGAAGCTGCAACCACCCCTGCGGCGAATACGAAACAGAGTCGCCCGACCGCGCTGAAACTCCACCTGGACAGCAAAACAGGGGCTAGAGCCGATCCGACAAGAGTCGCCGCTCCCGCCACCGCGAGGGCGCCGGTATAGCCTGCTAGCCGCAAGTTATGACGGGAATCGGCTATCAACACTACCGTCACGATCGTCGCCCCCAATGCGGTTCGGTGCCATGCCAGCGCTCCGAGAGGAACTCCGACGTCGGATCTGGAGGCCCTTCGCAGTTCTTCTGCAATCCCCTCCAGGGCAATTCGAAAGGGACCGGCGCCGCGTCGTAGGGCGCCCTCGGGCTGCATTGCCTCGAGCATTGAAAACACAGCCGACGCCGATGCATAGCAAAGGGCGCCTACCAAGAACGCAACCGGAGTAGCGAGCGCAACGAGTGCGACCCCGACCACGGCGCCCGAGAAAACGGAAGCTACTCCCAGCGCCGAGGAAAATGCATTGGCCTTCGAAAGCAAGCTCGCCTGACTTTGGTCATCGACTCCGAGGTCGCTCGGCGCGGTCGACGAAGTATCCTTGCCGGAAATCCCCAAGGCTTTGGGTACGGCAGCCGACTTGGCCGCCAGAAGAAAACGTCCTATGGAGGTCTGGGCGAGTACCAGCGCGATGCCCAAAAGCGACGAACTCATCGCCCAAGCAGCCACACCCGAAGCCGCCACAATCGATCTCGCCAGTGCCGACCGGGCCAGGACTTTTCTGCGGTCGAACCTGTCGATGACGACGCCGGCGATCGGCCCCAAAAACGAGTAAGGAAGCAGGGTCGCCGCAAGGACCTGAGCGATTGCGCCCGGAGTCGACCCTCTCCGAATTTCGAAAACGATAAGTTGAGCGAAAGCGGCCTGTACTAGCCCGTCTGCTAGTTGAGCGAGAGCTTGCCCAACGAAAAGCCGCCTGAGTTGCGGGGTGAACAGCCCACGGCTAACGACTACGCTCACGCAAGGTTCGAACTTCGCGGATACACCTGGTTTGGATCGGTCACGACGTTCACCAAAGCGGGCTTTTGAGACTCGAAAGCGCGCTCTATAGCAGGCCCGATTTCTTCGGGCGAGGTCACGAACTCGCCGTATCCGCCCAGCGATTCCACTACAAGATCATAACGGCACTCTGCTTGCAGGTCGGCTGCAACATCGTAGCCGTACAGCGCGCGCATCGGATGCTTCTCGAGCCCCCAGATGCCGTTGTTTCCGACGATCCCTACGACCGATGCGCCGAATCGCACGAGCGTGTCGAAGTCTAGACCGGAGAACCCGAACGCGCCGTCCCCGTAGAGAATAACCACCTGTCGTTGCGGATAGAGCAGCTTTGCTGCGAGCCCGTAGCCTGTGCCGGTACCCAGACAACCGTACGGTCCGGGATCCATCCAGCATCCGGGTTCGTAGACGTCGATGTACCGTCCTGCGAACGAGACGAAGTCTCCCCCGTCGCAGATGATCACCGCGTCTCTATCCAGGCGGTCGATCAGCTCACCGTAGATTCTCGCAGCGTTGATCGGCTTTGCATCCGATCGCAACTCCTGGGAATCTTTTTCGCGCTTTGCCTTCTCGTCCCCCTCCAGATCCGCAATCCAGTCCTTGCGGTCTTTAGAAGTCGTACCGGCGGCAATCTCATCGAAGATGTCCGCTATGGGGCCGGCCGCAAAGGCGGCCAGTTCTACATGCCTTGCAATTCCGTCAGGATGATCTGCGATGTGGACGACTTTTGCATCCCCGAAACGTCCGAAGTTCAAGCGAAAGTCGAGGGGGGTGCCGGCGACTATTACGAGATCCGCCCGCTTGAGAGCGGTCGATCGCGCTCTGGAGAAACTGAGCGGGTGATCGGCGGGGACGCAGCCCCTACCCATTCCGTTCATGAATACCGGGGCCCCGGCTTCTTCGACCAGGTTCCTCAGAGCTTCCCATGCGCCCTCCCAGTAGACATCGGAGCCGGCGATGATCACCGGCCGATCTGCCTCCTTCAACAGGGCGCCGATTCTGGACGGATCTCCCGAAGTCGGTCTCGACGAGAGACCACGCCCGCCGGCTTCTTCATCCAGCTCAGCTTCTCCAGGTACGAACAGGATATCCAGCGGGAAATCGACGAATGCCGGGCCCCTGTGAGGCGTCGTAGCCTCCGAGATGCAGAACGATACAACCTTTGGAATCTCCGCCGTCGATGTCGCGGTAGTTGCGACTTTGGTCACCGGCTGGACCATCGGTACGTGGTCGAATTCTTGCAAGCTCCCCTGGCCCCATCTCGACTGCGGCGCCCTTCCCCCAAAAATAACGAGAGGAGCCCCGTTGAAGCTCGCCGTCGTCAGCGCCGACATGGCGTTGGTCACCCCGGGACCGGCTGTGAGCGCGGCAAATCCCGGTTTGCGTGTCAGCTTGGAGTATCCCTCGGCGGCAAACGCAGCGGTCTGCTCGTGTCGGGTGTCGACGATTTTGATGCCCCCGACTTTGACGCAGCCGTCATAGATCGGGAAGATGTGCCCACCCGACAACGTGAAAAGAAACTCGGCATCCCACCGTTTCATGACCTCTGCTACTAATTGACCGCCATGTCCTTTGAGCTGCATCGCATCACTCCCTCATGATCCTGTCGGCTATCTTATGTGATTGCAGTACCGCAGACTCACGGTCGGCGCCGAAAGCGCTTGCGCGCATAGATTCGAGCACCGCCGAGACCACCTTAGGGTCATAAGACGCGATCCGCTCGGCCACCTCTAGAGCTCTCGCTCGCAAGTCGCCGGGGGCAACCACCTCGTTGATGAGGCCCGCAGACAGTGCAGCGGATGCGTCCCAACCGCCGGTTATGTGAAGGGAAAGCTCGACCGCCTTTGCCCACGTAACCTGGCGCGGCAGCATCAAAGAGGTGTTCCCTCTAGGAAAAAGACCTTTGCTCACTTCCTCGAGCGCAAATGTTGCGGCCGGCACCGCTATCCGGTAATCGGTAGCGAGCAACATGTCCGTCCCCTGCCCGCGGCAGTGGCCGTTGACGGCAGCCACTATGGGAACCCGGGGGCGGTTTTTTTGAAGCGTGGCTTCGGGAGCTGCACGGAGACCGGCGAAGTCGGCATCGTCGATACGCTCCCCCGATGCCAGTCGCATTGCGGCCGGAATCGTCTTTTTTAGATCCATTCCGGCACAGAACGCGTCGCCGGCGCCCGTGAGGACGGCGACGCGAATTCTTTCATCGGAGCGTACTCGCTGCCAGGCATCGGCGAGAGCCGACAACGTAGCGGGATCGAGCGCGTTCTTAGCTTCGGGCCTCGATATGGTGACGATCGCCACCCTGGCGTCGGATTTCAGTTCGAGTTCTACGGTCATCTGGACCCACCTGGTAAATCTTTTCGAACCCCCTCACAGGCTACGAGAAATCGCACGAAGCTTGTATTCTGGACATCGCCGCCGCTTATTCACCCACCGACAGGGAGGACATCGAAATTGCGCTGGAAGATCGAAGACACCCCCGAAATGGCCTCTTTTAGAGAAGAATTCAAGAATTGGCTCAGGTCCGTTTTGCCTGCCGGTTGGATGGAATCCATCGATTCAGGCGACAACGACAAATTCGCGGAGATCCGCAAGGCGAGTTCTATAAACCCCTTCACATGGATGCGAACTATAGGTGAAAGCGGTTACGGAGCGCCGCTGTGGCCAAAGGAGTACGGCGGCCTCTCGGGCGAAGCCTGGATGCAAAGAATCGTCAGAGAAGAACTGTCGCATTACCGGTTACCGCTCTTCGGACCGAACATCTTAGGAGTCGGACTCGCCGGGCCGACGATCATCGAGCACGGTACCGAACAGCAAAAAGAGCGCTATCTGAAGAAGATCCTCACCGGTGAAGAAATCTGGTGTCAGCTCTTTTCGGAACCGGGCGCCGGATCGGACCTGGCTTCTCTTTCGACCCGGGCCGTAAGAGACGGCGACGTCTGGATAATAAACGGGCAAAAAGTCTGGACATCCATCGCGCAGTACGCGCAGTTCGGAATGCTTCTGGCCCGAACCAACCCCGACGTTCCCAAGCACGACGGTCTTACTTACTTCATCGTCGACATGAAATCTGAGGGAATCGACGTAAGACCCCTCAAGCAAATGACCGGAGGCTCGGAGTTCAACGAGGTCTACTTCACCGACGTGCGTGTTCCGCACGAGAATATCGTCGGAGGAGAAGGCAACGGCTGGGTTTGTGCCCGGACAACCCTCATGTGGGAACGGATCACCTTGTCGGGTCTTTCACTGGACACTGCATCGCTCGTGGGTGGAACCCGCAAAGATCCGTGGGAATCATTCCTGGACGGAATTCCCGATCGTTCCGACCCCCTGACACGTCAAAAGCTGGCCGAAATATTCTCGGACCAGGAAGTCAAAGAGGCTACTGCCTTCCGGGCCCAGCTCGCGCGAGCAGGAGGAAAGCAAGCGGGCCCCGAAGGCTCTTTTGCGAAGTTTTTCAATGCTGAATTCAATCAGCGAAAAACCAACTTCGCGGTCACCGCGGCAGGAATGGCCGGAGTAGCCTGGAAGCCCGATGACAAAGATGCCGAATCCCGAGCGCATGCCTTTTTGAGAGCGAGAGCCAACACCATCGAAGGCGGAACTTCTGAAGTTTTGCGCAACGTGGTGGGCGAACGAGTGCTCGGGCTTCCACGAGAGCCCGAAGTCGACAAGGGAGTTCCTTGGAAAGACATCAAACGCTCGGGATAGCCTCAGACCCCGAAGATAGGGCTGCGCAGCTTCAGACCACATCGTGTGGGTCGTCCTTCTGGGACGTGACACAGGACGATCGAGATTCGGGCCTTACTCTTCTGGCGGTGCATGCCCACCCCGACGACGAAGCGTCGAAAGGCGCTGCAACCTTAGCTAGATATGCGGACGAAAACGTTCGAACCGTCGTCGTCACGTGCACCGGCGGAGAGCGCGGGGAGGTGCTCAACAAATACTTGGACGCCGAGGCGCTCGCCTTGGATATGGCTTCGGTCAGGGCGAGAGAAATGGAAAAGGCGGCAGCCGCGCTCAGGCTATCACGGCATTACTGGCTCGGTTTCGAAGACTCGGGCATGAGCTACTCCAGGGAATCCCTATCCGAACGATCCTTTGTCGCAGTTCCGCTCGAGGAGTCGGTTGCGCGACTGGCAGAGATTCTCAGACGGGAACGCCCACAGGTGGTCATCACCTACGACGAATTCGGTGGCTACCCTCACCCGGACCATATACGGACTCACGAGGTTTCAGTTCGGGCCGTCGAAGCCGCCTCCGATCCGACGTACCGCCCGGACATCGGAAGTCCTCACAAGGTTTCGAAGCTCTACTATCACTGCAGCTTCGCCAAAGAGAGACTGCGGAAGTTGCATGAAATTCTGGTTTCGCTGGGCGAGGAATCACCGTTCGAGAAGATGCTCGCATCCAGATCCCAATGGCCGGAAAAAGAGATAACAACGAGAATCGAGATCAGTCGCTGGCTCGCCGCCCGAAGGAAGGCGCTCGAAGCTCACGAAAGCCAGATCGACCCAGACAGCTTTTTCCTGAAGATACCCGACGAGATTCTGGCGGAGGCTTTGCCGACCGAGGATTACCACCTCGCCATGAGCACCGTAGAGGTTGCGCTTCCCGAAACCGACCTATTTGCGGGACTCCGGTAGAAATGGGCAGTCCGGCGCAACTTCTATATTCGGACTCCGGTAGAAATGAGTAGTCCGGCGCAACCCTTCGGCTCGCCTGAAGACGAGAGACCTGTAGTCGATTCTGCCTTCGAAAAAGCCCCCAAGGGCGAGTTCACAGTCACGCTACTCAGCCCCAAGGCTTTCGTCCAAGTCATGGCGCTTATAATCGCTACATTTGCCGTGCTGTGGCTCTTCGAGAGGCTCCGGGAGCTCCTGATCGTCTTCGTAGTGTCTCTGTTCTTCTCTTTCGCCCTGGAGCCGGCCGTCAATTACTTATCCCGGCGGGGAATGAGGCGAGGCGTGGCCACCGGATTGACGTTTCTCGGGGTGCTCGTCATAGCCGGTGTATTCGTCTCGGCAATCGTTCCGGCGGTTGTCGGACAGATTTCGCAGTTCATTCAATCTGCCCCGCAGCTTCTGCAGTCGGTAGCCGCATGGGCACAGAAAATCCCCGGAGCGAGCAGATACCTCTCGGTCGATCCTGCGACTCAGAGCATTCAAATTCAGGAAGGCCTACGCGAGTGGCTGCTGGGGAGGGCTGGAGACGTAGTCGCTGCCGGAACGACGGCAGTGTCGATTCTCTTCAACTTGATGATGGTTTTTTTCTTCACGTTTTATCTCGTTGCAGACGGGCCCCGATTTAGAAAGCGAATCTGCTCGCTTCTCCCACCGGACAGACAGAGAGTACTCCTTCATGTCTGGGAGATTTCGATCCAGAGAACCGGCGGATTCATATATACCAAGGTGTTACTCGGAACGATCTCTGCGATCGCCCACACCTTGTTCTTTCTCATCATCGGCGTACCCTACCCGCTCGCCATGGGCATGTGGATGGGCTTCGTATCGCAGTTCATTCCCGTCATCGGCACCTACCTCGCTGTGGCGATCCCCCTCGTCGTGGCGGCGCTGAAACAGCCTCCGCTGGCTCTTTGGGTTCTCGGATTCGTCATCGTTTTCCAGCAACTGGAGAACTACTTCTTCAGCCCTAAGATCTCGCAGAAGACGATGGACATTCATCCTGCAGTGGCTTTGGCCGCGGCCGTCACAGGCGGATATTTATTCGGAGCATCCGGAGCTCTGCTCGGGATACCGGTGGCGGCGATCATCCAGGCCATCGCATCATCGTATCTCCAACGCCGAGAGCTGATTACGTCTCCGCTGTTGCTCACAGAGGAAGACGAAGCTGTAGAAGACACCAGCGTCGAGACTTGAGGTTGATTGGGACCCCGAAGACGGAAGACTCACTTAGCATCGAGGAGCAAAGGCCGGCTAAGAAGAATCCGTGCCTCAAAGAGGCTCAGAATCGCGGTACTGGCGACCGGAATCGCCGCCGCGGCGATCCTCGTCACCATCGGGCTCACCGGTCTTTCTTCGCAATCCGGGAGGATTCCCGCATCTGAAAGCGTCCGTCCTTCTCGGACGCAGAGCAGTGGAGAAGGCGGTGCGGCCGACAAAATCCTCTCTCCGGCAGAGATCGGCAACGGATTCGCTTTCGTAGACGGCGGAAACCAGGGAATTCCCGAGCTTATCTCGCGCCTCCCTCAGGATCGATCGGAGCAAGAAGCTCAGCGTCTGCGCGACCTGGGTTTTGTCGAAGGCGCCATAACGATTGCCTACAAGGCCTCATCTGCGCCGGGCCCTCTTACCGACACGGCGGTGACCGTGCAGATTCTGAGATTCCAGTCTCCGGCCGGCGCCGAAGGACAACTTCGCTACGACGCACAGGGTGGTCTGGTGACCGGTTTCGATATCTCAGAGCCCTATGAGCAGAGAAGCGACTACCGGCCGGAAGGGGTCCCACCATCGCCCACTCCCGGCGTTCTAATCCTGAAGAGCCCGCCTGCTCCGTCGCCGGCGGCAGGAAACGACGACTCAAGCCCCGGAGAAGGCAGTTTCGTTGTAATAGCGGCGATAGCGCGGGATGTATGGGAGATCGTCGTCGAGGTGCGAGCTCCGAGCGCTCCTGCGCTTTCCGAAATCGATCGCATACTGGCTCTGCAATACACAAAGATCGGACTGTAGACTCTGAGACGTCTCGTCTCCGCCCGCTCCACAATCTGCACTCGGAGAACAGTGAGGTCAACATGGGAACCGTAGCTATTACAGGTGTGTCCGGTTATATAGCACAGCGACTACTCCATCGCTTAGAAAGCGATGACACCGTCGACCGCGTAATCGGAATCGATGTCGTCGAGCCGAAAACGCGCTTCAAAAAACTAGAGTTTCATCGTCTGGATGTAAGAGATCCCCAAATAGCGGATGTAATCACTGGTGCAGAGTCGGTAGTGCATCTCGCCTTCATTCTGAACCCTATGCAGGACGAGGACCTGATGCGCGACATCAACGTCGAAGGTACGCGGAATGTCCTCTCCGCAGTCGAGAAGGCCGGTGTGAAAAAGTTGATTTACACGAGTTCGATCGTGGCGTATGGCGCTCGAATCGACAACGACTACCCCTTGACCGAGGACAGCCCGCTTCGCGCCAACATCGACTTCAACTACGCCGAACACAAGCTAGAGGTCGAACACCTGATTCAGCGATGGAAAGAATCGCATCCGGATGTAACGGTGACGATTCTCAGATTCGCAATCGTCTTCGGCCCCCACGTCCAAAACTTCATTTCCAGGACGCTGGAGGCGCCGCGGATCTTTTCCGTACGCGGATATCGTCCTCCTCTCCAATTTCTCCACGAAGAAGATGCTGCGGAATCGTTGTACTTCGCATTGACCCACGACCTGGATGGCGCCTACAACGTCTGTCCCGACGACGAGATACCTTTCGATGAAATCCTTCAGACGGCCGGGAAAAAGACACTGGACATACCTCAATCGATCATTTTTCCGATGGCGAAAATCGGCTGGAAACTGGGCTTTCTCGAAGCCCCGGCAGGTGAGATCAACTTCCTGATGTACCCCGCGATCATGTCCAACGAGAAGTTGCGAAACGCCGGCTTCGCGCCCAGATACTCCAGCAGGGATGCTCTTTCCCAAGCGATCGAGGCCGGTAAAGGCTGGGTCACGATCGGGCGTTGGCGGATGAAAGAGGAGGACTACAGACAGAAAGTGACGATGGCTAAAGCGCTCGCAGTTGTACTAGGCGTTACGTATTTGCTCGCCAGATATCGCAGACGTCGCAGCGCTAAGAAACGCTGAGGATCTTGCGGCCGGTAGTAATCGATTTTCTTCTTTTGGCCACGATCAAGCACCCCTGACCGAGTGCCCTTTTCCACCGGGACCGTTCTTGACGGTCCCGTTCTCCCTTAGCACCGGGAGACGAACTATATATCTGCGGCCGTCCTCGGTAGCCACCTGCGAAAGCCTTCCCCCTGCGTCCTCGACGAGAGCCTTTGCAATTGGCAATCCGATTCGACGACTCCCGGCAGGGTGCATCCGTCGGGCGATGCTTTCGACCGGAACCAAACCAGACTTGTCTTCGACGGAGATTTCGACCCAGTCTCCCACGGAGAGACTGGCCACAGAGATTGGAGTTCCCGGGGGCGAGGACCGCCACGCGTTCAAGAGAAGGTTCGCCACGATTCGTTCCAGTGTGCGCAAATCCAGATCCACAGCCGATCCGGACCCGGGTTGCACGTCGATTCGTACCCCTGGAAGCGAGGGCAGGAGTCGTCCGGCGCGGGTCACGACGTCGTCGACCCGGGCTGGCCACTCGTTTCGAGTTCTTGGCGCCTCGGCCGCCGCAGTATCCACAGAAGCACCGCTCGGGCGTTGCGGTGGCGATTTGAGATCGAATCCGAATGAGGCCGCGATTATTTTGGTCGCATTGGCGACTGCTTCGGACTCTTCACTGCTCGCATTACGATATGCAAACGGGGCAATCGAGCCGATCGCGTGCAAAGCCTCCCAGGGATCCGCCTTTCCTTCTAAGACCGCTTCGATAGCTGCAGCGGTCTCGAGTTCATATGCCACCGCTTTTGCTACGATCTTGGCCACTGAGACCACGGACTTCGGAACCGGCTGCGGCGAGGGATCGTATGCGGATATCACGCCGTACAGTCCGCCCGCCAACCTGACCAAAGGGAAACCGATGTAGGCCCGTATGCCCAACGCGGCGCTTCGGTCACGGTAATGCGAATCGGCCGCCGTGTCGGGAACGATGATCGAAGAACGCAGCGCTATCACATCTTCTTCTAACGACCCCGAGACGGGGACGCTCTCGCCGAGACTGAGAGATCGGGAGGTCGCCGAATCGGCAGGGGACTCGGCCAGCGCTTCGACTAACAGCGATTCTCCGTGCGACAAGCGGTAGACGACGACGGTCTTGAATTTGGCGGCGGCCTGAAAAGCCTGAAGCAAATCGAACACCGCCACCCGTGCGGCGTCAAGACGTTCTTGAAGCAGATCTTCGAGGCCCATAGAAGGGTCCGCCTTGAGTTAACCACCTACGGTCTAAGCAGCCGAAGCTTCTATCACCGCCGATGACCTAATATTCGTAAAATCCTTCGCCCGACTTGCGTCCCAACTTGCCGGCGGCCACGAGGCGTTTGAGCAAGGGGGCGGGAGCGTAATTCGGATCCCGGAACTCCTCGTAGAGCGCCTCGATGATCGAAAGGGACGTATCCAGTCCTACTAGATCCAGAAGCTGTAACGGACCCATAGGGAATCCGCATCCGGCCATCATCGCCTGATCGATGTCCTCTTTCGAAGCCACGCCGGACTCGTAGAGTTTCACCGCGTTGTTCAGATAAGGAAACAAAAGAGCGTTGACGATAAAACCGGCCTGGTCTTTTACGATCACAGGCTTCTTTCCGAGCGACTCGGCAAACCTGCGCGCGGTCTCGATCGCCTCGTCCGATGTGGTGATCGCACGCACCACTTCGACCAAGGCCATCACGGGCGCCGGGTTGAAAAAATGAATTCCGAGGACTTTGTCCGGCCTGCGGGTTTCGGCCGCCATCTCGATTACGGGCAGCGTAGACGTATTGGTCGCCAGAAGGGCGTCCTCTTTGCAAATGTCGTCGAGATGATTGAACAAGTCCTTCTTGGTAGCCAGGTCCTCGACGACGCTCTCGATGACGAGATCGCATTCGGAAAGGTCTTTGAGCTCCGAGGTAGGCGTAATACGCGACAGCGCGGAGTCCCTCTCAGAGCGCTCTATCTTTCCCTTCTCCACCAGGCGGTCCAGCGCTTTCTCTATGGCGCCGAGGGTAGCTTCTGCTCTCTCTTTGGTTCTCGATCGCAAAATTACGTCGAATCCCGCCTGCGCGCATACCTGCGCTATGCCCGAACCCATGATCCCAGAGCCGACTACTCCGATCTTCTTCAGCTCCATATCGCTCCTCCAAAGCCATCTCTAGATGAACACACGCCACTTCGAAGGGCGCCGAGCGTCGACGGCCTGTGACCTTGAGCGACGTCGGCGACGTGGCGCTCGCGGCCTCCCCGAGTACGCTACAGCCTAACGCGGCCGCAAGGCGCCGTGCATCCGCCGGGAAAGAAGCGGAGAAAAAGGTTACCTTCGCTCTGGGCCTTCTGGTGGAAGCGGAAGCGACAGTTCCTGAGGGATTGGAACGACCAATGGCTTGAGTCGATCCAGAGTGCTCAGTACCTCCTCTACCGACACTCCCCCAGCCGCCCGAACGGTAACCCAGGAATGCTCCAGTTGACGAAACGCCAGTATGGTTTCCCCTTCGCGCAGGATGGACACTCTCGCGCCCAGCGGAGTATCGGTAATCGAAAATCCTTCTCGTCGCTCCGTCATAGAAGGTGTCGGTGTTCGCGATTCCGAATTTGGCAGCGGAGGTATCGAAGGACCGCACATTGCCGGCACCTGGACCAACCGAAGATTCCCGGCCCTGCCCCGTCCGGTATAAGTCATAGAGATCGGCTCGCATGGACTTCCGCCTTGGACAAACTCCAATCCGGTGAACTCCAGACCCGCCGGTGGCAGAGAAGGAGCTACGACCTCGAACCCTGCGTTGCGGATTGCCGATTGACTCTCCGGCGGAAGAAAAGTCGTATCTACCGGAATGCGGAACTCTCCGACCGTATCGAATCCCCAGAATTCGGCCGTCGCATCGACATCGACCCTGGCATCGGGGGACCGCGCGCCGAACGCGACCTCTATTCGCCTGATTCTGTTGTCCAACTGGTCTACGAAAGCCCTGACCACCAACGAATATCGCGTGTCGCTCTGAATCGCGGATGTGAGCTCTTCGGGACGGGCTTCCCCGTGTAGGCTCAGCCAGGCAGCTTCAGATAGCGACACCCGTCGGATCCCGTCCAGCGAAGTGGGTGAGGGGGAAGGGGAAGGCGATCCTTCTCCAGACCGCTGGGAGGAAGCCGTCGCAGCGGATCGAGCCCGGCCATCCAATATGTCCCTCGGGGGTTCGGCTTTCGCCGACAAAAGACTCAGCGAGTACATATCAACCGGGTGGCCGCGCACCTCACCTTGACCGAAAAACTGAGGTTCTCCGAGTTCGGCGACCAAAGGCCCCAGTCTTGCGAACACCGTATCGGGTGAGCCCAGGGGAGGCAGAGAGAAAGCAAGCGAACCGAAAGCATCCATAGCCCCCGATCTGCCCGAGAACCACAGGGGTTGACCGGGCGCCCGAACGGCGCCGGGCGTTTCTTCGAGGACCAGCCAGGGCTCGGAAGATTGATCTCCGGCGTCGTCTTGCGGTTTTGCCTCCGTCGGATCGGTAGAGAACTGCGTGTCGGTCCGCCACACCGGCGGCCGCTTCCGGACGATCATCCGGTATCCCCGCTCGGGCCTGGCGGATCCCTCTGCAAAAAACTCCGCCGCAGGGCGCGCCGACCGCATCTGAGCCGATCCCTTCGAGAAGGTGAATTGACCGGAGATGCTGAACTCGAACATCGCGTCGGTATCGGCCGTCTTCTGGATTGCCGAGGACAAGTCACGCTGTGGCGGCGGAGGACTTCCTACGCACCCTCCCGTTACCAGCGCCGGCGCGACGATCCCGACGAATAAAAGTGCCTTAGGCCGGAGGCGCCACTTGAGCACCGGTCTGCTCTGGCATAGGTTGGGAAGGCGGATCCTCGTAGATCGCGACCCACTCGATATACAGGTTGCGTGACGGCTCCCCGTCTCCGTTGGCTGCGGCAGTGCCGACCGAAAAGGCCCGGTCCAAATGTTCCATGCCCTCGATCACCTTTCCGAAAACCGTGTAATTGGGAGGGATTCCGACCGAATCCTGCACCACGAAGAAAAACTGGCTGCCGTTCGAATCCGGCACCCCGTAATTGGCCATCGCCAGCATGCCGCGTCGGTACCCCTCCCGCTTGGCGACCTCTAGCTCGTCGGGGAATCCCGCTCGCCCGTATGGGTTTCCCGTGCCGTCGTTTCGAAGTCCATCGCCGCCTTGAAGGATCTTCATCGAAGGGGTATCGACCAGCCGGATGAACTTCGATCCGGTGTAATGTCCCTCGCAGGCCAAGAACACAAAGCTGTTCACGGCCCACGGCGCTTCTTTAGCTAAAAGCTCCACTTTCACCACCCCGTAGGTGAAGATGTTGATCCACGCGGTGTAGCGCCGCGCGGGGTCGATCATGGGAGGCGGCGGACCCGGGTACTCCCGAGACGGTGAGGTGACGTCCGGCTGCGGGCACATCTTGCCCGGACCTGGAGTGAAAGCCGCCCGCTGCGGGGCGATCTCCGGCGCCTCATTTTCGCTCTTCCGGCCACTGATAAGTATCGCTCCCAATATGACTACGCCGACGACGGCGAGGCCACCTATTGCGATCGCGATGTTTCTTCGCCGCCGGAGACGGGCTTTGCGCCTCGCCTCAACAGCCTGCTGTTTGCGCGACTTTTTTCTTTGTGTTTTCGTTTTGTTGGCCATCAGATTGCGGGATCTCCAAGGACGCTCATTATCACCTACGGTCGAAAAAAGCGCACACGTTCATCAATCGAAGTGTCCAAGATCCCCGGACGACACCGAGCAGCGCTGCGCTACCATGAAGATTAAACTCGGCATAAGGGCGGGTTGTAATGGTCGATCCTATATCGAAAGCAATCGGTCGTCGCCTGAGGGCGATCAGAAAACAGAAAGGTCTTACGCTCCACGACGTCGAGAGACTGAGCGGCGGCCGTTGGAATCCGTCGACCATCGGCGCCTACGAACGAGGCTTTAGAAAGGTGACGATCGATCGACTTCGAAGCCTGGCGGAATTCTACGGAGTGCCGCTGTCGTTGATAGTCGGCTCTCTCCCCAATCCCGATCGGCAAGTCAGTGTATCCAGAGTCGTGATCGATCGAAGGAAACTGGAGAAGGCCGGGCCCGAACTCCGACCGCTTGTGCGCATGGTCAAGGCATTCGTCGGAGAGCGAGGAGAGGAATCTTCCGATCTCGTGGCCATCCGGCGTTCGGACATCCGAAACGCAGCGTTGATGTTCGGCGAGACCGAAGAGTCGCTGCTTGATCGACTCACGGCTCGCCAGATTCTAGTCGATCTGGATCGCTCGTCTCTCGAGACCGAGGCGCAAGACGTCTCTTCCGAAAAACAAGCCTCCTCCTCCGAAAAAAGTGAACGCCGTTAGAGTCAAGAAGTTCGGAGGATCTTCTCTAGACGGACCGGAGCGCATAACCGAAGTAGCGCGCATCATTTCCTCCAGCGTCGCAAACGGTTACAGGGTCTGCGTGGTCGTCTCGGCTATGGGTGACACCACCGACGAATTGTTCGCGCTCGCCCGAAAAATCAACCCTCATCCTCCCGAACGGGAGCTCGACATGCTGCTAACCAGCGGTGAGAGGATCGCCGGCGCCCTGTTGTGCATGGCTCTGGACCGATTGGGAGTAAAAGCAACTTCATACACCGGCTCGCAGGCCGGCATCATTACCGATCGCTCTCATGGACGAGCCAAGATCGTCGAGCTGAAACCAACCCGAGTAGTCGAAGCCCTGGATCGCGGCGAGGTCGCGGTGGTGGCCGGATTCCAGGGAGTCTCCACCGACACCAAGGAAGTGACCACCCTCGGACGAGGCGGCTCCGACACCACCGCCGTGGCCCTGGCCGCCGCTCTGGGCGCAGATATTTGCGAAATCTACACCGATGTCGAAGGTGTCTTCACTGCCGATCCCAGGATCATCCCTGATGCCAGAAAGCTTTCGTGTCTCAGTTACGACGAAATGCTGGAGATGGCGTCATCTGGTGCGAAAGTATTGATGGCGAGGTGTGTCGAATACGCTAAGAATCGCCTCGTCCGGATCCATGTAAGATCGAGCTTCACCGAGTCCCCCGGAACCTGGATAGTCCCAGACGAGGATGTGATGGAAAAAGCGATAGTCTCGGGAATAGCACACGACGTCTCGGAAGCGAAAGTAACTCTGATCGGAGTGCCGGACCGTCCCGGCATCGCTGCGACCCTCTTCAGAGCTCTCGCCGACGAGAATCTCAACGTGGACATGATCGTCCAGAACGTCTCGGCCGAAGGAAAGACCGATATCTCTTTTACCGTTTCCCGGGACGACGCAGAGCGAGCTGCCGCAGCGGTAAAAGCGGTTGCAGACGCCATCGGAGCGGCCGGATTCGACGTCGACGCCGGCATCGGAAAAGTAAGTCTGGTGGGCGCAGGAATGCGCTCTCATCCAGGGGTGGCGGCCCAGATGTTCGAAGTTCTCGCCTCGGCGGGAATAAACATAGAGATGATTTCCACCTCGCCGATACGAATCAGTTGTGTAATGAGAGAGGAAGCTGTCGACGAGGCGGTGCGAGAACTGCACAAAGCCTTCCACCTCGAACTGACCGAATCGGAAGAGCGCTCGAGAATCGCCGAGGAATTGAACAAACGTTATGGCAACTAGGTCCGATCAACCCCGAGAGGAGCAGTCGGCAGACGATGACGAAATAGCGCTGGCTCGGGCTACGGGTGTTCTGGCCGGCGTCCAGGAAGCGGAATCATCCGACTCTTCAGTTCCCCGGGAGCGCAGAGTCGAATCTGAAGGTCCGTCTTCCTTTATAGGAGAGCGAAGTCAAAAAGACGCTATATCGGTAGCGGTTGTCGGCGCCACCGGACTTGTCGGTCGGGAGATCCTTCAAATCCTGGAGGAAAGGAAATTTCCTCTGAAAGAGCTCCGGCTTTTCGCTTCGGAAAAATCCAAAGGCAAGCCGCTTTCCTTCGGCGAGAAGACACTGGTCGTAGACGTCGTCGAGGAGGGATGCTTCGAGGGTGTCGACCTCGTCTTCATGGAAGTAGAAAGCGAAGTATCCAAAGAACTGGCGCCTAAAGCAGTGAAAGAAGGGGCGACCGTCATAGACAACTCCTCTGCATGGCGGATGGACGACGGCGTCCCTCTCGTTGTCTCCGAAGTCAACCCCGAAGACCTCGAGCGTCACGAAGGGATAATCGCAAATCCGAATTGCACCACGATGGTCTTGATGCCGGTTCTGGCGCCGCTTCACAGGCGCTTCGGCGCTCGGCGACTCGTCGTCACCACCCTTCAGTCGGTTTCGGGAACCGGCCAAGCGGGCGTCGCCGAGTTGGAACGTCAAGCTCAGGAGTTGATGATCAGACCGAGCTCTTTGAGGAAGGCCGGTCAGATCGGCGTCTCCCCCAAAGCCGACGTCTACCAAAAGCCGATCGCTTTCAATGTCATCCCTCAGTGCGACGCCTTCGTAGATCCGGTCACGACCAAAGAAGAGCTGAAGCTGCGAGACGAAAGCCGCAAGATCCTCGACCATCCCGACTTGGAAGTTCTGGCCACGTGCGTCCGGGTTCCGGTCTTCGTCGGTCATTCTCTTTCTGTGGCCGCTGAATTCGACAAACCGGCTCATGTAGAGGAGGTGCTCGACATCCTGGCCGACTCGCCGGGAGTGGAGTTGATGACGGGCACGGATTACCCGACGCCTTTGGACGTGGCGGGAGTCGACGGATCTTGGGTAGGAAGAGTTCGTCCCGATCCGACAAAAAAGGGTGCGATCGCCCTGTGGGTTGTAGGTGACAACCTGCGAAAGGGCGCCGCTCTCAACTGCGTTGAGATCGCCGAGATACTGCTCGCAGAGAACTGGCTGGCCCCTTCTTCCAAGAGAGACTGAGCAGTCCCTGCAAGCCGCCTCGCCGCTCTACATCCAGGCGCCAATTCGTCGCCTGAGCTCCGGCCCTTTCTTTGACGGACGCCGCCGGCCGGCGTAGGCGGGTTCAGCCTGATCGCTCCCCTGCTAGGATTGACGACATGCAGTGCCCTAAATGCGGCAGCGAGGTCCCCGAGTCGGATTATGTGTGCGGCAGTTGTGGGGCCTACGCGCGCAGCGCAAGGAATTTGACCGACGACCGGGTTGAGGCGACGTCCCTCGCTTCGAGCGAGGGCAGCGATGCCGCGGGGCCGCAGGCGCAGACGCCTTTCCCACCTTCGTATGTGCTTCGACAACCGCCTTATGTGGTAGGACAACCACCGTATGTGGTTCGGCAGCCACCGTTGGGATATCCGCCTGGTTCTGATGGGCCCGACTTCGTCCATCCAACCATGCACGGCTGGCCCGGCCTAGCGCCGCCCGATTGGCTGTCGGCAGGCGCAACCGACCCGGCCGTCGACGACTACACGAGCCGGCAGCCGGTGGGGCGCCAATCGATTGCGTACGGACCTCAGCAGGGTTCGCTCGACGCCCTGCTCGCATTTCATACCCGTAGAGCCGCCAAAAGATGGGCCAAGTGGAGCATCGCGCTTGCTGTTCTGGCCGTAGTGATTCCAATCGTCTTTGGCC
>VAPR01000332.1_pt1 | contig 32424 bp, 29 predicted proteins | sample 3380701 | NCBI WGS metagenome assembly VAPR01 (sample SAMN11536904, study PRJNA540576) | hot springs metagenome | isolation source: hot spring wet sediment | place: Spain: Lobios | collected 2014-01 | reverse complement strand
GGAACCGCCTTCTTCACGCAGGAGGAACTGGAAGAGTACCTCCATCGCCTTGAGGAGGCGCGCCGCCGCGACCACCGCAAACTGGGGCGCGAACTGGGGCTGTTCTTCATCTCGCCCGAAGTCGGCTCCGGGCTGCCGATGCTCCTGCCCAAAGGCGCCACCATCCGCCGCGTGCTGGAGGAGTTTATCCTGCAGGAGGAGCTCAAAGCGGGCTACCTGCATGTGCGCACGCCCGAAATCGCCAACCTCAACCTCTATCGCACCAGCGGACACTATCCTTACTACAAAGACTCGATGTACCCGCCGATGGTGTTCGAGGATGGCGAGGAGCTGATTCTACGCCCCATGAACTGCCCACACCACTTCTTGATTTACAAATCCGAGCCGCGCTCCTATCGCGACCTGCCTCTGCGTATCGCCGAGCTGGGCACGGTCTACCGCTACGAAAAGAGCGGCGAGCTGTCGGGGCTGATTCGCGTCCGGTGCTTCACCATCAACGACGCCCATGTGTTCCTGCGCCCCGAACAGATTAAAGCCGAAGTGCAACACAACATCGAGCTGATTCAGAAGGTCTACAAGCGCCTGAAGCTGACCGACTTCTGGTATCGGCTCTCGTTGCGCGACCCGAATAACAAAGAGAAGTATATCGACGACGACCAGATGTGGCAGACCGCCGAGGCGGCTCTCCGCGAAGCGCTGGACGAGCTGAAACTGGACTATGTGGCAGTGGAGGGCGAGGCGGCGTTCTACGGACCCAAACTCGATGTGGAGGTGCGCGACTGCCTCGGACGCGAGTGGACTATCTCCACCGTGCAGCTGGACTTCCTGATGGCGCACCGTTTTGACCTGGAATACATGGGCGAGGACGGCAAGCCGCACCGCCCCGTGATTATCCATCGTGCGCCGATTGGCTCCTTCGAGCGCATGATGGGGTTCCTGATAGAGCATTATGCGGGGGCGTTCCCGCTCTGGCTGGCGCCGCTGCAGGTGGCGGTTATCCCGATTGCCGACCGCCATATGGACTACGCCCAGCAGGTTTCGCAGCAGCTGAGCGAGGCAGGCTTCCGCGTCGAGCTGGATCGGCGGCGTGAAACACTCGGATACAAAATCCGCTATCACCAGACCCAGAAAGTGCCCTATATGCTGATTATTGGCGATAAAGAGCAGGAGGGCGGGCTGGTGGCAGTGCGCAGCCGCGATTCGGGCGATCTGGGACAGATGACGCTGGAGGCGTTCATCGGGCGCCTGAACGAGGAGGTCGCCGAATGAACAAGAAAACGGTTCGCGATATCGAGGTGCAGGGCAAGCGCGTGCTGGTGCGCGTGGACTTCAATGTGCCGATGCAGGACGGGCAGATTACCGACGATCGGCGCATTCGTGCCTCGTTGCCCACCATTCAGTATCTGCTGGAGCAGGGCGCGACGGTGGTTCTGATGTCGCACTTCGGGCGCCCGAAAGGCAAGCGCGACCCGCAATACTCGCTGCGCCCCGTCGCCGAGCGACTGAGCCAGCTGCTGGGGCGCGAGGTGCTGTTTTTAGACGACTGCGTGGGCGAGCAGGTCGAGGCGCAGGTGCGCAACGCCCCACAGGGTTCCGTGATTCTGCTGGAGAACCTGCGCTTCCATCCTGAAGAGGAGGCGAACGACCCCGCTTTCGCGCAGGCGCTGGCGCGGCTGGGCGAGGTCTATGTGAACGATGCCTTCGGCTCCGCTCACCGCGCGCACGCCTCCACCGAAGGCGTGGCGCACTATCTGCCCGCCGTCGCCGGCTTTCTGATGGAAAAAGAGCTGCGCTATCTGGGGCAGGCGCTGGCGAACCCGGAACGCCCCTTCGTGGCGATTCTGGGCGGCGCGAAGGTGCATGACAAAATCGGCGTCATCCGCAACCTGCTGCCGAAGGTAGACCGCCTGCTGATTGGCGGCGGCATGGCGTTCACTTTCCTCAAAGCGCAGGGCTATGAGATCGGGCGCTCGTTGCTGGACGCCGAGAGCATCGAGTTCGCACGCCAGACGCTCGCCGAAGCGGGCGACAAGATTTTGCTCCCCACCGATGTGGTGGTGGCGGACGCGCTCGCGCCCGGAGTCGCCACTCAGACCGTGCCCGTGAGCGCTATCCCCGCCGACAAGATGGGGCTGGATATTGGCGCGGAGACCGCCCAGCGCTTCGCCGAGGTGGTACGCACGGCGAAAACCGTCGTGTGGAACGGTCCGCTGGGCGCGTTTGAAACCCCGCCGTTTGAACAGGGCACGCGCGTGGTGATGGAGGCGCTGGCAAACTCAGGCGCGGTTTCCATTCTGGGCGGGGGCGATACCGCCGCGTGCGCCGAGCAGCTGGGCTTCGCAGAGCGCATGACCCACATCTCTACAGGGGGCGGCGCCTCGCTGGAGTTTCTGGAAGGGCGCACACTGCCTGGCGTCGCCGCGCTGATGGACGCCTGACCCTCAGGTACAATTAGCCTGATGGAACCGAAGTGGGTCTCGGTCAAAGAAGCGTACACGATGCCCGTCGGGAGCGTGCTGACCGTGCGCGGCTGGGTACGCTCACGACGCGACTCAAAGGGCATCTCGTTCATTGAGCTGAACGACGGCTCGCGCTTCAAAAGCTTGCAGATTGTGGTGGAAGCGGGCGTCGTGCCCGAAGAGACGCTGAAACAGGTAACGACGGGCGCCTGCATCGAGGCGACAGGCGTGCTGGTGGAATCGCCCGCGCCCAAGCAGCCCGTGGAACTGAAACTCCAGCGCCTGCGCCTGTTTGGCGCGGCAGACCCTGAAACCTATCCCCTGCAGAAAAAAGGACACACCTTTGAGTACCTGCGTGAGATTGCCCACCTGCGCGCACGGGGCAACACCTTCGGCGCAGTGTTCCGTGTGCGACACGCCCTCGCCTACGCCATTCACCAGTTTTTCCATGAGCGCGGGTTTTACTACATCCACACGCCCATCATCACCGCCTCCGATTGCGAGGGCGCGGGCGCGATGTTCCGTGTTACCACCCTCGATATCGAAAACCCGCCCCGATTGCCCAACGGCGCGATTGACTGGTCGCAGGACTTTTTCGGCAAGCCGACCTATCTCACCGTGAGCGGTCAGCTGGAAGCCGAGGCGCTCGCCCTCGCGCTGGGCAAGGTCTACACCTTCGGACCCACCTTCCGCGCTGAAAACAGCAACACGCCCCGCCACCTCGCCGAATTCTGGATGGTGGAACCCGAAATGGCGTTCTACGAACTGGAAGATAACGCCCAGCTCGCAGAAGATTTTCTGAAAGCCATCATCCGCTATGTGTTAGAGAATTGTCAGGAAGACTTAGAGTTTTTCCACCAGCGCATCGACAACACAGTGCTGGAGACGCTGGAGCATGTAGCCACAGCGCCCTTCGAACGAATCACTTACACCGAGGCAATCCAGATTCTCCAGAAAGCGAACCGCAGCTGGGAGTTCCCCCCTGTATGGGGCAACGACCTGCAAACCGAACATGAGCGCTACCTGACCGAAGAGGCGTTCCGCAAGCCCGTGATTGTAACAGACTATCCCAGGCAGATTAAGGCGTTCTATATGCGCCTGAACGACGACGGTCAGACCGTGCGCGCGATGGATGTGCTGGTGCCCCGCGTCGGTGAGATTATCGGCGGGAGCCAGCGCGAGGAGCGCTACGAGGTGCTGCTCCAGCGCATTCGGGAAATGGGACTGCGCGAGGAAGACTACTGGTGGTACTTAGACCTGCGCCGCTACGGGAGCGCACCGCACTCTGGCTTCGGGCTGGGGTTTGAACGCATGCTGATGTATATCACCGGCATGAAAAACATTCGGGATGTGATTCCGTTCCCGCGCACGCCCGGTAACGCGGAGTTCTGATGGGCGTCTAATAACTCGGAGGCAAACGATGCGGAAACCGACATGGTGGTTGATAGGGTTGGGAGCGCTGTTTGTGGCGAGCCTGATTGCCTGCTCTGGCGGTGGGGGCGGCGCTGGGGGAACTTTCTTCCTGCGCGTCTCCGGGCAGCCTGCCGACGCAAAGGTCTACCTCAACGGGAACCTTGTGAGCGACCCCAGCCGAATCGAACTGCCTCCGGGCACGCACGAGATTCGAGTGGAGGTGAGTCTGGGCAACGGGCAGGCGCTTTTCCAGACCTTCACAGTGGTAGCAGGGCAGCAGACCTCCATCACCTATGACCTGCGCCGCTACCGCATCGAGGCGAACCCTGCCACAATTGAAGTGTGGGTGGCTCAGGCGGTTCAGGTAAGCGCCGCCATGTATGACCAGAACAATCAGCCCGTGAGCGCGAACTTCGTGTGGGCGAGCCAGAACCCTGCGATTGCGACCGTGGATAGCACCGGGCGCGTGGTGGGCGTGCGCATGGGCAGCACCAAAATCATCGTCACGGACACCCGCACCGGGCTGAGCATGGAAATCCCCACTACCGTGCTGGACTTCCCCCCGCCGCCGGGCGATTAGGCGACTCCATCGGAGCCAGCGCGAAAAACAGATAGTCGGTGAAAAACGAGGGCGTCACCTGAAACACGAACTTCAGAACCTGGCTTTCATAAGCCTGAAGCAGAGAACCCTCTTCAGAGACCTCTTCCGCATCCGTGTTGTGGATATGCACTTCGTAAACAAAATCACCCTGTAAGAGGCGCTTTTCCACGCGCAAGTTCTCCTGCTCCAGCAGGTAGAACCCCGCCTCACTGAAGGAGACATTGCTGAGGCTGGAACCGTGAAAGAGGTAGGAGAGGGCACCACGCACAGGAGCGGAGTAGCCGCATTCAGCAGGGGGGGCGAGCAAGCGATTCGGATGGGAGAAGAGCGGCTCCAGCGCGTGTTCAAACGCCTTGCGCTGGGCAACCGTCATACGGCGCAAGGGCAGGAACTCCTTTGACATCACCGCCATGCGCTGTGCAGGAGCAAGCGCACCCCAGAACTTCAGAAGGGGCAACTGATACAACGGCTCGCAGGGAAACTGCACCCCCAACCCCAGCTGGAGTCCCCCAAGCCCCCGCTCCAGAAAATAGTGATAGGCAGGCTGACTCAGGGCGCTGACAAATCGCGCGTAGTCGTCGATGGACAACTTCCCTGTTCGCTGGAACCGGGCTTCCAGCTCGCGAATCACTGCCTCGTTCGGCTCCACCTGACGCCACGCCCAGTAGCGTTGACGCCGCACCAGCAGGTACTCGCCCTCCCGCCGTGCCCAGCACTGGTGGAGCGCAGACTTTAGCAGGGCAGTCTCGGAAAGCTTCTCTGGAACCACGAGCGCCCCCACCCGGTACGAATCGGCGACAACGGGAATCCCGTAGCGCCACGCAAAAATCTCCAGCACCGCTGCTATGGACAGGAAGTTCCCGAAACGCTCGTGAAACCGGGGGAGCTGCCATCCGGGCGGGAATGCGGAGCGATTTGGGAGGGGTTTGCGCTTGTTAATCCAATCCACGATTGCTTTAGCAGGCTCGCTCCACTCCGCCCACTGCTGATACAGGGCAGAGCGCTCGAGAATCGACTCCTCTATCGGAATCGCTTGCGCTTCCGTGTAGGTTGCATACTCACAGTGGGCGTACATATAGTCAGGGTCGCCCGAAACAGGTTCGTAGTGCTTCTCCTCTCCCACCTGAAGCAGCAGCAGGTTGGTGAGCGTCGAGAAGCGGTAGCCGAGGCTGAGCCGCCTCAGGTGAACCTCTGAAACCTGACTGCCCACAGAGGACATCTCCTGTACCTTTTGAGGCTCTCTATCGCCGTGATACAGTTTCCAGAGCGCAGGCGGGAGGGGATTGACGCCCGCAGGGGGATGCGTGCTGTAGAGCAGGGTTCCCTCTTGCACGAGTCGCTGGCTCTGGGCAGGCGGCAAGGAAGCCAGTACCATAAGGGCACGACTGCCCCAGCCCTCTTCAAGGCTGCGAAGGAAGAGCAGCTCCTCCTCCACCAGGGGGTCGGGCGTCTCCGTGTTTTTGAGGGCTTGCTTGAGCGCTTCTTGCCGCCGACGGCGCTCTTCGGGGGTCATCGCCATCACGCGGCGGAGCATCTGCAGGTAGGCTTCCATCCCCTTGCGCCCCGCTTCACGGTCTATGCGAAGCGCCTCCTCTTCGAGTTTGGTCTCTTCAAAAGCACGCTCAATTCGATACCCGTCGTTGTAGGTCTCCCAGCGCAGGCGTAGCACTCTGGCGAGCCTTGTCAGCACCTCGTGCGCGGGGCGGTTCTCCACAAAAACAGCCACTTTTTCGCTCTGCAGGCGGTCGGGACAAATGAGGGGGACGCCCACCTGCTTCTGGATGGCTTTCAGCGCATCGCGCAGGGGCTCCGTGCGCACCCATACCGTGATGGGTTTCTGCAAGCGCGGGTCCTCAGAAAGATTCGCCTCATGCGTCGCCTGGGTCCAGCCGATGCTCATCCCCAGAAGAAGCGCCCAGACAGGTCTCATGCATTTCACCCTCTGCAGGATGGACGCTGGAGGCGAGAGAGCGTTTCGGAGGCAGTAAAAAGCTCAGGGGCGCACCTGCGTGCGCCCCTCTCATCTTAGCGCCTTTGAGACGCGCCCGGAGAGGCAGGAGTGGGCGCCTGAATCTCTTTGGCGTCTTTAGGGGGGGTGAACTTGAAACGGCTTGCAGGCACGGGCTTGTCGAAACTGTTATACTTGATAGCGACGGTAACTTTCTGGGTCATAGTCTGCCCTTGCTGCTGACCCTTGCGCGTCTCCACCGATTCCACACGATGGATGAGCATATCCTTCGTGCCCACCATCAGACGCACCGTGGAGTTGCCGCCATTACCGCTTTCGGTGATTTCCACTACGCGCACCTGCTTGCCCTGCAGGTTCTGTGTGCCCTTGAATGCGAATTTGCGGTTGGCGCCGCCTTTATCCAGGTCTTCTTCGGCGAGCATAAACAGCAGTCCTACGGGACCCAGCGCGCCTGCGCCTGGTCCCTTCAAGCTGGGCGGCGCCTCGCGCTTCATATACTGCTTGGTCGCCGGATTATACATATACATCGTCTTGCCGTCAGAGTAGATTTCGGTCTCACCCATCATGCCGCCTTTGATTTTGGCGTACACGCGGTTGGGGAACTGCACAATCGTATGGGCGTCAATCACCTGGCGTCCACTGTTGCTACCCATCTGGAACTCGATGGTCAGATTGACATTGACATCCATCGTTTTGGCGTTGCGATACTTTTGCTGCACCTGCTTGAGGAACGCTTTCGCATCCTGCTGAGCGAGCAGCGCACCGAGCAGTAAGACCCCTGCGATTAGAATGATCAGGTTTCGCATCGTTTCCCTCCGTGGGGAAGTATACCCGATGGGGTATACTTGGCGTGGGTGATAGCAGATGGAAGCGCGCATCAAGATTGATCCCTCGATTCAACATGGAAAGCCTGTGATTGCAGGCACGCGGGTGCCGGTGGCGCGTGTGCTGGGCGCTTTAGCCAGCGGCATGAGTTTTGAGGAGGTTATGGAGGAGTATGGATTGGGTGAGGAGGAGATCCGGGCTGCCCTCCGGTTTGCTGCCGAATTGATAGAGAGCGAGCAGTTCTATCCTCTCCAACCACCGAAACCGTAGATAAGTTTATCTCTCGTACGCATCCGCCGCGCAGGTTCACCGTAGAGGCAAAAAACGGGTACAATACTCCTCGCAACGGAGGGCGGAAACGATGGCAATTATTGAGGTCGTGGTTCCACAGTTAGGTGAAGGTTTGACCGAGGTGCGCGTCCTGCGGTTTCTGAAGCAGCCGGGCGACCGTGTTCAGCGGGACGAGCATATCTACGAGATGGAGACCGACAAAGCGAATGTGGAAGTGGAAAGCCCCTACACGGGTGTGATTGTGGAATGGCTGGCGAAAGAGGGCGACATTTTACCGATTGGGGCGCCGATTGCGCGTATGGAGGTGGAGGGCGTGGTGGAAGCGGCGCCCGCTACGGGGCATGGCGCAGGGCACACCGCGCCGAGCGTGGAAGTCCCCGTCAGTGCGCCCACGCCAGCGGTCGGCGAGCGGCTGGAGGTGATAATCCCACCCCGCACACGCGCCTACGCCCGCCAGAAGGGCATCTCCGAAGAGGAGCTGCGCCGCATCCCCCCGCTCAACGGCAATAAGCTCATGCCCGAAGATATCGACCATTACCTCAGCACCCGCACCGTCGCCCCGGGGGGCTATGTGGACTACCCGCTCCCCCAGCAGCAGCGTACTTTTATCTATCGGCTCAAGCGCAGCAGCCAGCTGGTGGTGCCCGCCACCATGCGCCGCACTGCCCGCTGGGACAGCATTCAGAAAACGGTCGCCCAGCTCAAGGCGCGCGCTGATGTGCCCGTCCAGCCCTCCGAATTTCAGGTGTTCGCTTACTGTGTGGTGCAAGCCACGCGCAATCATCCCAAGTTCCGCTCCCAGCTGGTGGGCGAGGACACCCTGCGCGAGTACCAGCATGTGAATCTGGGGATTGCGGTGGCGCGTCCGGGCGACGAGCTGGTCACCGCGCTGGTGAAGGAAGCTTCCGCGCTGGATTTCGTGTCATTCGTGCGTACCGCGCAGGCGCAGATTCGCAAGGCGCGCGCAGGCGAAGACCAGGCGGACGCCAGCATGCAACTCCTGCTCACCTACATGGGTGGGTATCAGATTATAGACGCCATTCCTGTGCTGGTGGCGCCCGCAGTCGCGATTCTGTTCGCGGGCGACACCTTCCCTGTGGACGGCGTGCCCCATGTGAATCTGGTGCTGACCTTTGATCACCGCCTGATTAATGGCGTGGGCGCGGCGGAGTTTTTGAACGAGGTTGCCGACAAGGTGGCGAACGCCGAGTCGCTGGTACTGGGGAGCCTCTAAGCCGCCTCGCGCTCTGTTTGCGCTGCCGGCAGTTGCAACACGAAGCACGCTCCGCGCTCGGTCGGTTCCAGTCGGAGCGTGCCTTTGTGTTTCTGGGCAATTTCCAGCGAGATAGCTAACCCCAACCCGGTGCCCTTGTTGGGGTCTTTAGTGGTGAAGAAGGGGTCAAAAATCTGGGAGCGGATGGCTTCGGGCACGCCCGGACCATTATCGGCGACACAGAGTTCCACCCAGAGCGCGCCGTCGCGTTCCACCTTGCGTGTGGCAATCCGAATTTGCGCGTTGGGGGGCGCTTCCAGCGCGTCGCGGGCGTTGGTGAGCAGGTTAATCACAATCTGCTCCAGCGCATTCGCTTCGCCCATCACCGTCGGCAGCGTCTCGTCGTACTCCTCTATCAGCGTGATCCCGCGCTGGCGCAACTGCTCACGGAGCAGAATAAGTGCATTCCGCGCCACTTCGTTGAGGTTCACAGGCTCCATCGTCTCGCTCGGTTTGCGGGCAAAAGTGCGCAGGTGCAGAATAATCTGGCTCATGCGCGCGGTCTGACGCTCAATAATCTGTAAATCTTCTTCCAGCAGGGAGCGCTGCTGGGGGGTCAGCTCGCCCTTTCGCAGAAGCTCCAGATTCTGTTGCGCGATGGCGCGAATAATTGCCAGCGGCTGGTTAAGCTCATGCGCTACCCCTGACGCCAGCGTGCCCAGCGATGCCAGCTTCGAGGACTGAATCAGCTGCGCTTCCGCCTGCCGCAGGGAGTCTATCATAAAGTTCAGCGATTCGACAAGGTGATTGAGGTCAGGGCAACCGCGGTAAGGGAGTTGCACGCGCTGTGCCAGATTGCCCTGTGCAATCGCATGGCTGGCACTGACAATCGCGCGCAGGGGGCGCACCAGCGTGCGATGCAGATACAAACCGCCCAGCAGAATAAACACTGCCACCGTGAAGAGGGCTATCAGGAAGGCGTTTTGCATCTGCTGGGTGATGTTCTCCACAATCTGCTGGCGGATTATCCCGAACTGCTGGCGCGTTTGCTCAAACATCTGGCTCTGCACTGTGGCAATCTGTTTGTAGAGGTTTTCCTGCAACAGTCGGAAGCTGTTTTGCAGGAGGGCGAGCCACCCGGTGCGCTGGTGCTGGCTGAGGGCGTTCAGGGTGTCTGTCAGTTGTTGTTGTGTGTGCGTCTGTACCTGCTTCAGGCTTGCGCGAATCTGGGTACGCGAGCGCTGTTGTTGAGACGCCAGCTGCCCCTGAAGCTCACCGCGAATCTGCTGAAGCGCCCGTTGTATCTCGCCACTTTGAACCTGGTAGCTGTGCTGAAGTCGTTCCTGAAGCGCTTGCACCAGCTGAAACGCCTCTTCTGTGGGCTGGGTGATGACAAGGTAGGCGTTCAGCTGGGCGATTCGCGCGGTGGTCACGAGGGTTCGCCCGTCGGGGGTTTCCATTTCCTGCACGGTTCCTTGCTCAGGCAAGGCGAGCGCGAATCGGGAACCCACCTGTCGGCTGTCGGGATGAGCGAGGAGCGTGCCGTCCGCCGCCACCAGCGAAGCGACCCCACGCTTGCCAATCCGAAAAGTTTGCAGCAGCTGGCGCATCTCGTCCAGCGATGCGATCGCAAACACCGCTCCCACCAGCTCGGTTCCCCGCTGACGGATGGGCGCCATCAACGGTACGCAAGGCGTTGGTCGCAAGCCAATTGTCACCACCACTGGGGCGCCCACCATCGGGTCATCGGTTCGCTGGAGCGCGTCCCACAGAGGCTGAATCAGTGGGGTCAACACCGTTTCAGGGATTTCCTCGTCGCTGAGAATCAGCTGGGGCTTCCCCTGAGCGTTCAGAACCGCGAGCAGCTGATAAGCAGGCTCGCGGTTCTGCAGGCTTTGCAGAATCCAGCGGCTTTCGGTCTCGCGTGCCGACTGAATGGCAGGCTGCTGGGCAATCAGGGTGAGCTGGGTGATATAGTCGCGGGCGATTGCCTCCACCTGGCGCGAAAGACTCTCCGCCAGCAAGTTGAGCTGGGCTTTTATCAGCTCGCTCAGTGCGCTTTGAGTTGCCTGGGACGACTCGGCGAGTAGTGTAGCAAGCGCCTGCCTCTGTACCGCCTCGATGCGCTGGCTGGCTTGCGCAAAAGTGCGCTGGGTGTTGCGCTCCGTCTCGGTCTGAACCTGCTGGAGGTCTTGCTGAAGCTGGGCAGAGATCTGGGCGAGGCTTTGTTTCAGCGCCTGACTCTGCTGGGTTTGAGCGGTCTGTCGGAACTCATGGAGCTGGTGTTCCAGCGCGGGCTGGGTGGCGCGGAGCGACTCCTCAAAAGCCTGCTCTGCCGCTTGTGTGGTGGTGCGGTGGTAGCGTCGGAGCTGATGCTCCGCCTGCGTCTGGAGGTGTGCAAGCGACTGCGTGGTCTGAGCGCCCAGATAGGCATAGAGCAGATAGCCCGCCAGCAGGATGGGCGCTAACGCCATCAGCCCATAAAACAGCATCAACCGCGCACGCAACCCTAACCGTCTCATTGGTCGAACACCTTTTCGGCAAGATTCAAGAGCATATCGGGAATCGCGATTCCAATCCGCCGTGCCTGAGCGGTGTTATAGTAGGAAAGCAGGCGTCGCGGGGTCAGCAGGGGCAGGGTTTCTGCGGGCGTGCCGTTGAGAATCTGCTGTACCAGCTCGGCTGCCAGCACGCCCTGCTCTGCAAGGTCAGGACCCACTGCCATCAGCGCGCCGCGTCGTACATACGAGTCGGAAAACGCCAGCAGCGGCAGTTTCCGCTCCGAGACGAACGCCTGAATCTGCTGAAACGGTTGGGGCGCGGCGCATACGGGGTCGGGAATCAACCAGAAAGCGTCAATCTGGTTTTTGAGGGTGTTGAGCGCCTGGGGCACCTCTTCAGGCTTTGTGGCGGAGGCTTCCACCAGTTGAATTCCGAGTTTTTCGGCATCGTCGCGTGCTTGCTGAATAAGGCGCGTTGAGGTCGCATCGTTGGGGTTATATACGACGCCGATCCGTTTGGCTTGCGGGGCGACATCCAGCAAGGCGCGAAACTGGCGCTGCGGGCGCACGGTGAGCGCCACGCCCACGAAGTGGGGGTCCGACTGCTCCGCACCCGGTACTAACCCGAGCGCCACAGGGTCCAGCACCATCGTGAACACCACGATGGGGCGCTGCGATTCCGGCAGCGAGTGGGTGTGTTGTTTCAGCTGGAGCGCGGCGTCGGTTCCAATCGCCACAATCACGCGCGGTTTGCGTTCCAGCAGGTTGCGCACGATTTCGGCGTCGGTTTTGCTCCCCGTCAGGCTGAAAATGGGCGGGTTGAGGTCAGGCGTTTTGCGCTTCAGCTCATTTACCAGGCTCTGCACCACAGGCTCGTAGAGCGCGCCCTCGCGGCTCTTAAGAATCAGGACGGGAGCGGGCTGGGCGTTTGCACATGCCCAGCAGAGAATCAGCCACGCTCCCCCTAGCCAGCCTGTGATGCTTTGTTGCATAGCCTGCCTGCTTCACCAGTCGCGTTGTAGTGTGAGCCATATCGTGCGCCCCCCGCCGGGCACCCAGCGTGCCAGCTCTGTGGGCGTGTTAAACAGGTTGTCGATGCGCAGGTTCCAGCGCGTGCGCGAATCGGAGCGATAAATCAGGGTGAGGAAGCTGTTCCACGCATAAGCGTCTGTATACCCCAGTCGCATCGCGGGATAGACGAAAGCCAGCTGTCCGCTCCAGCCCTTTTCGTTCCAGTGGGCAATACGAATCACGGCACGGTCCCGGGCAGGGCGATAGTCCTGTTCGACGCGACCGCCGTAATCCAACCACATGTAGGCAAGCGTGAGGTTGGTTTGAGGAGCAATCTTCCAGCCGACCTCTGCACTCCAGCCTTCAATCGTGAAGGCGTAAAGGTTGTTGAACTGCCGTAACCAGGGCTGGTTTGGATCGCGCAGGAACACCGTCACCATATCGCTGAGGCTCTGGCGGAAGTAGGCAACATCCCAGCGAAGTCCCGTACCCGCGTACTTCCATCCGAGTTCAAACGCCTGTATCTTCTCGGGCTTCAGGTTGGGATTGCCTTCAATCTGATAGGGCACGGCAATCCAGTTGTTGCCGTCCCACACGGGCGTCCAGAGCGGGAAATTGGTGAGGTAGAGTTCCACAAAACTGGGCGCCCGGAAGGCGTGCCCCCACGAGGCGCGCAGGATGTTCTGGCTGTTCAACTGATAGGTGAACCCCAGCCGTGGGCTGAACTGGCTCCCGTAGATGGAGTGCGTGTCGTAGCGCGCGCCCGCGATAGGACGCCACCGCCCAACCTGCCATTCACCTTGCAGGAAAAACGCGAGATTCGTCGCCGAATGGCTCCCGCCCAGATGATTGGCGCTCCGAACAGAGGTATAGCGATAGTCCGCACCACCCAGATACTGTGCTTTTGGAGAACCCCACTGCCAGAAGGTCTCTAACCCCGCCATCGTCTGGTCAAAAGCGCGTGTCGTGCGCGTGTTCAGCGCGAAGGTGGGCGGCTGCGTGCGCAACAGGTCTAAATCGCCTGTGGAGCCGTAAAAACGCCAGATGTGCTTGCGTGCCTCCCCTGAACTCCATTCCAGCGTCCAGTAGTGCATGCGGCTTTGCCAGCGGTCATGCGGGGTGGGAAACACGCCGTAGCGCATGCCCACGCTCCCGCGATCCATATCCACATAGCCATACAGCAGGTTCCACTGGTGCTGGGCGCGTTTCTGGCTCCAGTTTGCGATGAGCGAGCGCACGATTGTGTCGTTGTTCTGGAGACGGTTGCTGCCCGGGTCGCGCCAGAAGGAGGCTTGCACCTTCAGTGGGGAGTTCGGCGACGCCCAGCGCGCCGAGGTCAGGTAGCCCCCCCGCTCTGCGAAGCCGCTGAAAAACGACGGGGCGGTTTCGCCCGCCTTGCGGCGCGTGATGATGTTCACCACCCCTGCAAAAGCGTTCGGTCCGTACATCGCAGAGCCAGGTCCAAACGCCACCTCCACGCGCTCAATATCGTGGGTGCCAATCGACATCGGCGAGAAGTTGCCCAGAATCGCGTCGTTGAGGGGCATGCCATCCATCAGGAAGAGTGTGCGCTCGTTGAATTCGGAGGCGCTGTAGGTTCCGCGCGTGCTGAGGAGGTTATGCAAAGAGCCTTCCTGCGCCTCAAAGTCCACCACCATACGGCTCAACAGCTCATGCAGATTCTGCGCTCCCGAAAGCTCAATCTCACGCCGTGTCAGCACGCGCACCGTGGTAAACGATTCGTAGACGGTGCGCTCCGTGCGGGTGGCGGTCCGCACCACCTCCTGCGGGTCAGCAAACAACCACTCCGCCGTTTCCGAAGTGCGTTGCGCAGTGCCTGCCAGTGTGATCCCCATCAAGCACCCTGCCACAAACAAAGCTCGCATTTCTTACCTCCTTAACGGAACCTTCCCGAGCTGATGGAGAATCTGCCGGACCTCGCTCAGGTCAAAGGGCTTCGCAAGCACGGCGAACACCCATTCAGCAGGCGTCTTCTCCAGAAACGCTTCGGGATAGCTGTCCATCACCACAATCGGTGTGGGAACGCGGTTCTCGCGCATCCAGGCGACGAGCGTATCGCCGTTCATGTAAGGCATATGCACATCGGTCAACACGAGATCGTAGGTGCAGGTCTGGAGGTATTGAACTGCCTCGCACCCGTTGTTTGCGAGGTCTACCTCATACCCCGCATCGGTTAAAAATTGCTGGAGCAGGAATTGCACCATCGGCTCGTCGTCCACCACCAGAATCCGCATTCCATAGCGTATTGTCGGAATCACAGGTAGTTTTTCGAGAGGCTATGCAGGTTCAGGTATCATGCCCTGCATGAAGAGGTTCTGGGAGCGCGTGGCGAAAAGCACGGAGCCGCTAATCCAGCGCGTGCCCGGCGTGCGCCAGAAGCTGGAAGCCGAGTACGCCGCCGTCGAATCGCTTGCACGCGAGCAAATTCAGAAAGCAGTCGCGGACCTGCCTGCGTTCACCGAGCTACCCGAAACGGGCGTTGAAGAGTCTCAGATTCTGAGCTGGCTGGAGCAGTTGCGCGAGCGCGAAAAGCCCGCATGGGAGCAGGGGCGTGTCTCAGGCACGGTCTATCATGGCGGTGCGGAGCATAGTGCGTTCCTCAGCCGCGTGTACGCGCTCCACTCCCAGAGCAACCCCTTGCACGCCGACCTTTTCCCCAGCACGATTCACTTTGAAGCCGAAATCGTCAAGATGACTGCACGCCTGCTGAACGGCGACCCCAGCCACCCTGACCCCCAGCAGCAGGTGGTGGGCACCGTGACTTCCGGCGGCACGGAGAGCATCCTGCTGGCGATGAAGACCTATCGCGACTGGGCACGCGCCGAGAAAGGCATCACGGAACCCGAAGTGATTGCCCCCGAAACGGCGCACCCCGCCTTCGACAAAGCGGCGCACCTGTTCTGCATCAAACTGATACGCACCCCCGTGCGCGACGATTTCAAGGCGGATGTGGAGGCGATGCATCGCGCCATCACCCGCCGCACGATTGCCCTGGTGGCTTCAGCAGGCACTTTCCCCCACGGCGTGGTAGACCCCATTCCGCAGATTGCCCAGCTTGCTCACGAGTATGGGCTGGGCATGCATGTGGATGGCTGTCTGGGGGGCTTCATCCTGCCGTTTATTGAGGCGCTGGGCTACCCCGTCACGCCGTTTGATTTCCGTGTGCAGGGCGTAACTTCCATTTCGGTAGACCCCCACAAGTACGGCTACACGCCGAAAGGGGTTTCGGTGATTCTCTATCGCGGACGCGCGCTGCGGCGATACCAGTATTTCACGGCAACGGACTGGCCTGGGGGACTGTATGCTTCGCCGACCCTGCCTGGCAGTCGCCCCGGCGCGCTGAGTGTGGGCGCATGGGCGGCGATGGTGCGCTTCGGGCGTCAGGGCTACCTGGAGATCGCGCGGCAGATTATGGAGACCGCGCTCGCCATCCGCAAGGGGATTGAAGCCATGCCCGACCTGCGCCTGATGGGCGAGCCGCTCTTTCTGATTGCCTTCACCTCCGAACGCCTGAACATCTATCAGGTGTGGGAGCAGATGGCGCAACGCGGCTGGCGCCTGAACGCCCTCCAGAAGCCTCCCGGCGTGCATATTGCCATCACCGTGCGCCACACGCAACCGGGCGTCGCCGAGCAGTTCCTGAAAGACCTGCACGACTCGGTGGAGTTCGTCAAAGCGAATCCCAAAGCGGAAGGCAAGCTGGCGCCCATCTATGGCATGGCGAACTCGTTGCCGTTTCGCGGCGTGATCGACGAGGTGCTACGCCACTATCTGGACGCGCTGTACGATTAACAGCAGGATTCGGCGAATCGAGATATAATAGAGTCTGACGATGCCAGCCATCTTAGAGCGTCCGAAGCGTCTGGAGGGCGACCTCCTTGCCCGCCTGGGGGCGATAGACCCCACCGACCGCCGTGCGGTGCGACGATTAATCCCCCCGCGCGGCAGGGTGTGGAACGCGATCCTGCCCGTGAACACTTACGAGCTGGAAGCCCGCTGTGAATGGCTCAGCAAGCGGAGCATCAAAAAGTCCAGCAAAGCGTATGCTCTGCGCCTCGCGATTGCGATGTGCGACCTCACGACGCTGGAGGGCGCCGACACGCCCGAAAAAGTGCGCCGTCTGTGCGCCCGCGCACGCAACCCCTACACCCCGCGCGAAGGCATGCCCTCCCGCGAGGAGTTGCAGGTGCCCAGCGTCGCGGCGGTATGTGTCTACCCGAACCTGATTGCAGTTGCGAAGCAGGCTCTGGAAGGCACGAATATCAAAGTCGCGGCGGTCGGCACTGCCTTCCCATCGGGGCAATACCCCTTCGCCCTGCGTCTGGCAGATGTCAAATGGGCGATTCGGGAAGGCGCCGACGAGATTGATATGGTCATCAACCGCAACGCCTTCCTGTCGGGCGACTATCGGCGCGTGTACGACGAGATTGTGCGCGTCAAGGACGCCTGCGGCGAACGGGTGCATCTCAAAGTGATTCTGGAAACGGGCGAGCTGGGCAGCTACGACGCCATTCGCAAAGCCTCTTTTATTGCCCTGATGGCGGGAGCCGATTTCATCAAGACCAGCACCGGCAAAATCCAGCCCGCGGCGACGCTCCCCACCACGCTGGTGATGCTGGAAGCCATTCGCGATTACTATGACGCTACAGGACGCGCCGTCGGCATGAAACCTGCAGGCGGCATCCGCACCGCGAAAGATGCCATCCGCTATCTCGTGCTGGTGAACGAAACCCTCGGACCCGACTGGCTCACCCCCGAACGGTTCCGCTTCGGCGCCAGCTCCTTGCTGAATGACCTCCTGCGCCAGCTGGTCAAAGAGCATACGGGCAGCTACCGCGCGTTTGATGAGTTTTCTTATGATTAGGGTATCCTGGAGGCGAGGGGGGTATAATGACTGACCATCCAGTCAAAATTGTCAGCAGGATTTGTGCGCCCTCTGGCGTACAAAATAAGCACCACTCACTGTGGAGGATGACAACAATGCGGCAACGAAGCATGGGTTTTACACTGATTGAGCTGCTGGTCGTAATCGCGATTATCGCCATCTTAGCGGCGATTCTTTTCCCAGTGTTTGCGCAAGCGCGTGAAAAAGCGCGCCAGACCCAGTGTTTGAACAACGGACGCAACCTTGCTACCGCCGTCCAGATGTATCTGCAGGACTATGACGAGCAGTTCCCGATAGCGATCTACCGCTCGCGTAATCAGGCGGGGGCGGAGTGCGAATATACCATGATGACCGCCGTGCTGCCGTACATGCGCAACAAGGATATTTTGCGCTGTCCTTCCGATTCCCAGCCACTGAACTTCCACGACGGCGCACGCGGGCTATCGGGTATCGGTGCCCCCGGCGGCGAATGTAGCGAGATGCGCGAGCTGAGCTATATGTTCAACTTTGAAGTCGCGATGCCGGGAGACCACCCGCTCAACACAAGCTGGCGCACGAACCCCAAGCCCTCTGCGAAACTGGCGCAATTGCCCTTCCCCGCCGAGACCAGCATCGTGTTTGATGCGCATCTCGTGGTGGTTTTCAACGGGAGCTGCGGCTCGGTAATCGGCATGGGATTGATTGATACCGCCGTTCAGGGGCGCCATCAGGGGCTGGTGATGACCAATTTCGCCGACGGGCACGCCAAAGTGGTGAAGACGCGCCAGGATCGCCCCAACTGTGAGTATAACTATCTGGCGGGTTATCAGCGAGCGCTTCCTGCACGCCCCTGGTGCCTTGGGGAGGGTCCCTACCTGCGGCGGTGTGGTCAGACGGCGCCGGTGCCCTGCCGCTACGAGCTGGAAGGCGTGGTGGATGAGGATAACCTCGGCAAGTGCTATCGCCCGCTCTACCCGTAAGGGAGGATGAGCGGCTGAGCAAACGATGATTCTGCTCCCACGCTGCTGGGTGCTGTTTGGCTTCGGTGGGCTACTGGCGTTGCTGGCAGTAGCCCACCCGCCGTTATTATGGGGCGCGGTGGCGGTGGATGGGATGGTCGCCGTGCTGGTGCTGGTGGATGTGCTGACCCTGCCCACGCCCCGCACGTTTCAGGTGCGACGCCAGCACGACCATGTGTTATCGCTGGGGGCACGCAACCGGATTGAGATTGTGCTGGAGCATACCCTCGCCGCGCCCCGCTACGCCCGCCTGCGCGATGAACCGCCCCCCGACATGGAATGGGACACCCGCGAGTTCGCGGTGAAACTCCTCCCGAACCAACCAACCATAGTGGCTTACCACCTCACCCCGCGTTATCGGGGTGAAGCGCGCTTTGAAGATATTTTCCTGCGGGTGGAGGGGCGCCTGCGGTTGGTGGCGCAGACCTACCGCCTGCCCGCCCGCGAGCGCGTGCCCGTGTACCCCAACCTGCTCCAGATGCGCGAGTATGACCTGCTCCGCCACCGAGGGCTGCTGCGGCAGATGGGGTTCCGCCAGTACCGCCTGCGCGGGATTGGCTCGGAGTTTGAATCACTCCGCGAATACACCCCCGACGACGAGTTCCGCAAGATTGACTGGAACGCCACCGCCCGACGCGGCAAGCTGATTGTGCGCGACTATCAAACCGAACGCAGTCAGAACATCCTGCTGCTGCTCGATGCAGGGCGCAACATGCTCGCCGAAGTGGAGGGCATGCGCAAGTTCGATACGGTGTTGAACACGGCGCTGATGCTTGCTTATGTGGCGGTGCAGATGGACGACAAGGTGGGCGCGATGGTGTTCGCGGACGAGGTGGATCAATTCCTACCGCCCCAGCGAGGGCGGGCGCAGGTCGCCCACCTCACCGAACGCCTGCACGCCGTCCAGCCCCGCCTTGTGGAACCCGATTACCTCTATGCCGTTACCTATCTTGCCCGACGCTGGCGCAAACGCTCCCTGATGGTCTTTTTTACCGACCTGATAGACCCCGACTCCTCGCGGATGTTGTTGCACGCAGTGGGTGCGCTACGCAAACAGCACCTCTGTGTCGTGGTAACCGTCGCGGACCCGCGCCTGCGTGCCTGGAGCCAGCAACTGCCTGAGAACCCCCAGATGCTCTACCGCCGCGCGATTTCCACGCAGGTGCTGACCGATCGCTTCGCTGCCATTCGCACCTTAGAACGCATGGGGGTTCACGCCATCGATTCGGCTCCTGAAACCCTTGTTGCTGACCTGGTGAACTACTACATGCAGGTGAAAACACGGGGCGGAATCTAACTCTACAGGAAAACGATTTGGAACGCCATAATAAAAAATCAGGAGGTTTTTGCGATGCGAAAGGTATTGACCCTTCTGATTGGCATCAGCGCTGTTAGTCTGTGGGCGGACATCTCTTTCAGCGGCTCTCCTTCCACAGGCATGGGCGGTGCAGGATTGGCGATAGTTCGCAACCCCGGCGCCCAGATGTACCAGAATCCCGCGCTTGCGGCGTATGTCAAAGGCGTGCGGTTCGGGCTGGGCAGTTTTGACTTCACCACGAAAGGCGCGAGCCTCGGCAACCTGATAGACGACCTGGAGTTTCGTCAGGGCAGTATTGCAGACCTCAATACCGCAGCGGCACTGTTGCGCAAATACGCCCGCGAGGACACACGCCTGATTGCTACAGGCGATATTGGACTGGTTCTCAGTGGCTTCGCGATTTCTGCAGGCGCGATTGTCGACGCGCGGCTCTTGCCCAACGCCTCGCTTCAGAACTGGGCGCGTACCAGTGGCGACCCGAACGCTATCCCCGCCGACGCACGCGGCGACATTATCGCGATGGGCGTTGCCAGCCTGCCCGATATTACAGGCGCGGCGCGTTTCAACTTTCAGGGTGGCGAGCTGGCAGTCGGCGCGCGCGTGCGGAGCCTGAAGGTCTTCTACACCCACTACTTCGCCGATCAGAACGCCTTACAGAACAATCAGAACGCTCTTCGCGCCGCCGAACTGGGCACGCGCGATTATCTGGAGTTCAACACCACCTCCGCGGATCTCGGCTTCCTCTGGCGTGCGCCCGATGGCACCACCAGCTACGCGATGGTAATTGAAAACTTCATCGAGCCCGACCTGCGCATCGATGCCACCGACCGCAACGGCAACAATGTGCGATTGAAGCCCTTCACGCGCTCCGTCCATCTGGGCGTCGCGATGGAGGTGATTGGCGGCGGCGTGTGGGCGCTGGACCTGATCGATGTGGGCAATAACGCGGGGCGCTCGGAGATTCGTGCAGGCTACGAGCAACGAATCGGTGCGCTGGTGTTGCGTTCTGGCTACGCTTCGCGCACAGGCTGGACAGCGGGCATCGGGATTGGCGGATTCAACTTTGCCTACTCCGAGGAGTTCCCGATTCAGGTCTCGCGCATGCTAAACTTTTAAGGGCGTGGGCGTCCCTGCAAGGGATGCCCCCCTGTGAACGCATGCGAGTCGAGATTGTCTCTGTGGGCACGGAGCTGCTGCTGGGTCAGATTGTAGACACCAACGCGGCATGGCTGTCGGCGCGCCTTGCCGAGATCGGGGTGAGCGTCTATCGCCGGGTTACAGTGGGGGATAACCTGGAGCGCCTTGTGGACGCCCTGCGCGACGCGCTTCGCCGTGCGGAAGGCGTGATAACGATTGGCGGGCTGGGTCCCACCGAAGACGACCTCACCCGCGAGGCGATAGCGCAGGTGCTGGGCGAGCCGCTTATCACGGATGAAGCGCTGGCGGAACATATCCGCCAGCTGTTCGCCCAGCGCGGGCGCGAGGCGACGCCCCAGCAACTGCGTCAGGCGATGCGCCCGCCATCCGCACGCCCCATCCCCAACCCCAACGGCACGGCGCCCGGACTGCACGCCGAAAAAAACGGGCAATTCATTCTCGCGCTGCCCGGACCCCCCAACGAGTTCCAGCCGATGGTACAGGATTATGTGCTTCCGCTGCTGGCGAAGCACACAGGGGGACAGGTGATTCGCTCGCGGGTGCTGCGGCTGGGCGGGATTGGCGAATCGGACGCCGAAGCCGCGCTGGGTGAGCTGGTTCGAAGCGAGAACCCCACGCTGGCACCGCTGGCAAAACTGGGCGAGGTGCATTTCCGAATCACCGCCCGTGCGAACTCGCCTGCCGAAGCCGAAACCCTGATTGCCCAAATGGAGCGCGCTGTGCGCGAACGGCTCGGACGCTTTATCTACGGGACCGACGACACCACGCTGGAGCAGGTGGTGGTGGAACGCCTCCGCGAGCGGGGCGAAAGCCTCGCTGTCGCCGAATCCTGCACGGGCGGGCTGCTCGGCAAGCGCATCACCGATGTGCCCGGCAGCTCCGAAGTGTTTCTCGGCGGGATTATCGCCTACAGTAATGCGGTCAAGCACAGCATGGTAGGCGTGCCCTCCGAAGTGCTGGAGACGGTGGGCGCGGTCAGCGAACCGACCGCGCGGGCGCTGGCGGAAGGCGTGCGCCAGCGACTCGGCAGCTACTGGGGCATCGGCATCACGGGGATTGCGGGACCCGGCGGCGGCACCCCCGACAAGCCCGTCGGGCTGGTCTATATCGGCGTCAGCAGCCCCCACGAGACGACGGTCTACCGGCAGATTTTTCTGGGCGACCGCGCCGCCGTGCGCTGGCGCGCCACGCAGTTCGCCCTCTGGCAACTCTACGAACGCTTGCGAAACCCATGATGCGCCTGTTTGTGGCGGTGCTGATACCGCCTGACCTGATGCATCGCCTGGCGCAGGAGCAGGCGCGGCTCAAGCGCCACCTGCCTGACCGCGCCCTGCGCTGGGTCGCACCCGAAAACTTTCACATCACCCTGCTCTTTCTGGGTGAGCAGCCCGAAGAGCGCCTGAGCGCCATCCGCGAAGCCGTTCAGCAGGCGAGCAGCGAAGTCGCCCCCTTCACGATTCAAGTGCAGGGGCTGGGCGTGTTTCCTAACTGGAACCGCCCGCAGGTGCTGTGGTCAGGCGTGGAGCAGGGCACAGCACCCCTCACGCAACTGGCGCAGCGCCTCCAGCAAAACTTGCTGGAAACGCCCGAACGCAAGCCGTTCCATGCCCATATCACTTTAGCCCGAATCAAGGAAGGGCAGAGCGATCTGGCGAAGCGCCTGCTGATGCAGGTGGAGCCGCGAAAAAATCACCTGTTCGGCGCCTACGAAGCCTCGCATATCAGCCTGATGCTCAGCGAACTGACCCCGCAGGGTTCGCGCTACACCGAACTGGAGCGGTTTGAACTGGCGCACCCTTGAAGAACGCCCCTACCCCTGCATTTTTTCCACCCTCTACAAAACCCGACCCCCTGCCGAAAATAGACTCAACGGTAGGTGAAAAAAGTCCTATGGCTGAGCGGGTTTTGATTGTGGAAGATGAACCAGATTTGCGCTATGTGCTGACGCGCCAGCTGCGGGGGGATGGCTATGAACTCGACACCGCCGTCGACGGCGAGGACGCCATCCAGAAAATCCAGCAGAACGAGTACGCGGTGATTATCACCGATATGAACATGCCCCGCAAGGATGGGCTGAGCGTGATCAGCGCCGCGCGCGAGTTTCTGCCCGAAGCCGAAGTGATTGTGCTGACAGGGCACGGTTCCCTCGAAAACGCGCTGCAGGCATTCAAAGCAGGCAACATTTTTGAGTACCTGCTCAAGCCGCTGGACGATATTGGCTTGCTGAACACCCTGGTGGCGCGTGCGATTGAACGGCGCAACCTCAAGCGACACAACCGCCAGCTCTTCGAACAACTTCAGCAGGCATATGAGGAGCTGAAGCAAAAATCGGAGATGCTGGTGCAGAACGAGAAGATGTCGGCGATTGGCACGCTTGCGGCAGGGGTTGCCCATGAGCTCAATAACCCCCTCACCGCCGTGGTGGGGTTCGCCCAGATTCTGCAGGAAAAACTCAAGAATAATCGCCCACTCAACTGGAGTGAAGACGAATACCAGCGCGTGCTGACCGCTGTGGAGAATCTGGTGCAGGGCGCGCATCGCTCCCGTGATATTGTCGGGAGCCTGCTGCGGTACGCCCGTGTGTCCCGTGCGGATGTGCGCTCGCTGGTGGATATTCATCAGGTACTGCGCGACGCCTTCGTGTTCACCGAGCATATGCTCCTGCGCCACGGAATCGCCCTCCAGAAGCAGTTCGCCCCCGACCTGCCGCAGGTTTGGGCGAACCCCTCGCGCCTGCAGCATGTGTTCACCAACCTGCTGCTGAACGCCCAGCAGGCGACCCCCTCAGGCGGCACAGTTACAGTGCGCACCGAGCGCTTGGAAGACCCCAAAGGGGTCTGGGTGCATGTTGAAGACACAGGCTGTGGCATCCCCGAGGAAGACCTGCCCCACATTTTTGAGCCTTTCTTCACGCGCCGTGAGGACGGCACCGGGCTGGGGCTGTCCATCGTGCGCCAGATTGTGGAGGAGCATCAGGGCGAAATCCGTGTCTGGAGCGAGGTCGGCAAAGGCACGCGCTTCTCCATCTTCTTACCCGCAACCGAAGTGTATCAGCTCACGCCTCCAGAAACACCTTCCATAGAGGCGCAGAGCGCGTAAGCTTATGCGCTCCACTCGAAATAGCTGCGGGGCGTCTCATGCAGACGCACACGGCTCAATTGCACGCGCTCCTGAAAATGGGGGCGGAGCCGCTCCACAATAAACATGACGATATTCTCGCTGGTCGGGGGAATCTGGTCAAACGGCGGCACCTCCTCGTTGAGATACCGGTGGTCTAACACTTCCAGCACCTCTTTCTGCACGAGCGCGTCCAGGTCCGCAAGAGAAATCACCATCCCTGTGATGGGGTCTACCTGCCCGCGTACCGTAATCTCGAGGCGATAGTCGTGTCCGTGTCCGTAGGGGTTGGCGCATTTGCCGAACAGGGCGCGGTTCTCCTCTTCGCTCAGGCTGGATTGGTAGAGCCGATGGGCAGCCGAGAAAATATAGGCGCGTGTGAGCTCCACCGTGTACGCATCGCGCCCGCTGGGCAACTGGTGTGATTCCCCACGATAGGCGGAAGCCAGCATGTCCGACTCAAAGACCTCCACTTTCTCTATCGGCACGCTGAGCTGCTGACTTAAGGTGTGCCACAGGTAGATTGCCAGATTTTCGGTTGTCGGCAGGTGCTGCTGGAAGTAGGGATGTTCCAGATTGAGACAGCGATGGTCCAGCTCCGTGTTGATGAGGTTCTGAACCTGCTGGGCGATTTGCTCGCGTTGGGCAGGTGCCCCAGCAGAGGCGGCATATTCCACCCACACGCGGTAGTTATGCCCGTGATGGCGCGCCGCCTTGCCAAAGATCTGCGCGTTCTCCGACTCGCTCAGGTGCGGAAGCCGGTAGAAATGCGACGCCTCGAACGCGAACATCTGCGCTTCACGCTGCCGTCTCACAGCATAAGTTTACCTCGAATACCACTGCTGAATGAAGGCGCGGTATTCCGCCTGCTCCTTGAGGATGGGTTCCCACCATTCCGGATGGTGAGCATACCACAGAACGGTCTCCCGCAGAGCATCTTCAAAGGGGGTTTGCGGCTGCCAGCCCAGCGCCCGGATTTTTCGGGTGTCTAACGCATAGCGCCGGTCGTGTCCGGGGCGGTCGGGCACGCTCTGGAGCAGACTTTCGGGCTTCTGCAGAATCTGCAGGATGAGCCGCGCCACCTCGCGGTTCTGGCGCTCGTTGCCCCCTGCGATATTGTACGCCTCGCCCACCTGCCCGCGCTCTAACAGCAGCGCCAGCGCCCGCACATGGTCTTCCACATAGAGCCAGTCGCGCACCTGCGTGCCGTCGCCATAGAGCGGCAGCGGCTCGTCCTGAAGCGCCCGCACCGTAAAGAAGGGGATCAGCTTTTCGGGGTACTGGCGCGGTCCGAAGGTGTTGCTGGGTCGGGCGATTATCACGGGCAGCCCATAGGTGCGGTAGTAGGCGCGTGCGAGCAGGTCGGCGCCTGCTTTGCTGGCGGCGTAGGGACTGTTGGGGCGCAGGGGCGACTCTTCCGTGAACGCGCCCTGCTCGATATCGCCATACACCTCGTCGGTGCTGATGTGCAGAAAGCGTTCCACCCCCTTTTGCCGTGCGACTTCCAGCATCACAAAGGTTCCGTACACATCGGTCGTGATAAAGGCGTCGGGGTACAGGATGGAGCGATCCACATGGGTCTCGGCGGCGAAGTGCGCCACGAGACTTACCCCCTCCATCGCCTGCTCCACCGTTTCGCGCGAGCGCACATCGCCGTGGAGGAACTCAAAGCGCGGGTTGCCTTCCGCTTCCTGAAGGTTTTCGCGGCGCCCGGCGTAAGTCAAAGCGTCCAGAACGCGCACCGTGTAATCGGAATGTTGAAGCATATAATGCACAAAATGGCTGCCGATGAAGCCCGCGCCGCCCGTGACCAGCAGAATTTTTGCCATATTTTGAGGATACCCGACGCCCGCCCCGCGCTTTTGGCACAAAAGTTGCTGTTGGAAGAGGTAGGGGAGCAAAGCCTGCCCTCGTAAGGGGGGATTTCCGCCCCACGGGGTAAGCACGAAAGCGCAGAGCCGGGCAGAACGCCCGGCTCTGTCGTTTTTAACGCGCTGGCTGGGGTTTAATTAGGCTATGCAGACCGAGCCTGAGGGCGCCACGCAGTGGCAAAAAGTGCTGATTCTGGGCTTTTTCGTGCTGCCAATCGTGCTGACGGTGGGGGTGCTGGCGTCGCCATGGTTTCGGGAGCTGCGTAGCCACCAGCTGGCGAAAAACGACCAGCTGATCGAAGCGGTAGAGTCAGGCGACATCCGTGCGGTGGAGCAGCTTCTACAGCAGGGCGCGAATGTGAACGCCCGCACGCGCGGCGGGCTGACCGCGCTGAGCCTTGCCGTGATTCGTGGACACGATGCGATTGCGCTCACCCTCATCGAACGCGGGGCAAGCCTCGACGCACGCGATAGGTCAGGCGACCGCCAGCAGATGAGCCCGGGCTACTCGCCGGTCCACTATGCCGCGATTTACGGGCGCACGCGCGTGCTGGAACGCATGCTTCAGGCAGGCGTCTCGCCCGACCTGCGGGATAAAAATGGGCGCACCCTGCTGATGCTCGCCGCCGAAAACGGACATACGGATACCGTGCGCCTGCTGCTGCGCCACGGGGCGAACCCACGCGCCACAAGCGCGCTGGGCGAAACGGTGCTGGATTGCGCCAGACGCGGCAAAAATCCCACCGTGATTCGGTTGATTGAGGCGGCTATAAACTCTCCAGAATCCGGGTCAGGGGACGGTTGAGGGCATCCAGCACAGCCGCTGCGACGGCACGGGCGGCATCATCGCGCATCAGGGCACTTCCCACCAGCTCCTGACGCACCTCGCCGTTTTCCCAGAGCAGAATCACATTCACCACGGCGTGCCCGCTTTCGCCCTGCGTTTCGCTGGCGTTGATCAGGCTCAAGGTCAGATTGGGGGGGAGAATGGGGCGGAGGGCGTTCAATACGGCTTCGGCGATCAGCGGATGGAGCCGTGCCTCGCCCTCGGCAACGCCTTCCAGCACGCGATTCTCAATCTGGAGGTAGACCCGTGCTTTCGCGCGGCGCCCCTCGCGCTCGTAAGAGACGGTTTGAATGCGAATCCGTCGTTCTGGTGGGCGTGATTCCACAGCCGCCTGCATCGGCAGGGTGAGCTGGGCGCCGCCGCGCGCGGGTGTGATGCCCTTCATCAGCATGCACTCCTGACTGGCGAGGTTCACCAGATTGTCCACCGTTGCGGCGTAATGCACCTGCTCACGCTCGCGCGTGCGTTTGCCCCCCTGATAGCCGTAGGAGACCATGATGGGCATATCCACATCGGGAATCTGGATGCTGGCAATCTGGCGGCTCAGATGGTGCGCCAGCAGCCCTGCCTCCTCGCGCCGGCGCAAAGTCGCAATCGCGAACTCGTCGCCGCCCCAGCGGCACACTATATCCGTTTCGGGGTTGGTCTCCTCCACCAGAATCCGCGCCACGCGCCGCAGCACCTCATCCCCCACCAGATGCCCGTAGCGCTTGTTGAACGCGCCGAAGTTGTCCAGGTCAAAGAAGATGACCGTGATTTCGCGTCCCTGCGAGAGCTGCTCAATCCCCCACTCGCGCAGGGTGTCCGACCACGGCAAGCCCGTCATGGGATCGTAGCTGCGCCCGATTTCGGGGAGCAGGTCAAATACCGTCAGGCTCCCGACAGGTTTGCCTTCCTGCACAATTGGCAGGAAGGTACGCCGTGTGTTAAGAAACCATTCCGCAACGGTGCGCAGAGGCGTCTCAGGGGTGTAGTGCGGGATTTCCCGATACATCACCGCACTCACGGGCGTCTCGGGGGATACTCCGAGGAGCTGCGCATATTCCACCGTGCCCACCACTTGCTGACCGTCATACACAGGCAGCCCTGTCAACTGGTGCCCGCGCAACAGAATCAGGGCGCGGACATCATCTATCACGCCGCAGGACGCTGCGGTATCGGCGTCATTCGGGCGGCAGAACAGAAGGGCAAAGGCTACTACGCCATCGGCGTTGATAGCGACCAAGACCACCTCGCCAAAGGGCGCGTGCTGACCAGTATGATGAAACGCGTGGACAACGCGGTGTTCGATGTGTGCAAGCGCGTCGCCGAGGGCAAGTTCCAGAGTGGCACGATTGTGTACGGCGTTAAAGAGAAGGGGGTGGGGCTAAGCCCCATGCGATTCACCCGCCAAGATGTGCCCAACGCCGTGATGACGAAAATCCAACGCCTTGAACAGATGATTGCACAGGGCAAGGTTGTCCCCCCTTACGACGAGAAGACCTTCGCCCAGTTCAAGCCCCCACGGGTATAGCCGATGGACGACCGCCCCAGTTGGGATGCCTACTTTATGCAGATAGCGTTCGTGGTGGCGACGCGCGCCACCTGCCCCCGACGCAGTGTGGGGGCAGTGATTGTGCATGATAAGCGTATCCTTGCCACAGGTTATAATGGCGCCCCACGCGGCTTGGCACACTGCACCGAGGTCGGGTGTTACATAGTAGCAGGGCACTGCATTCGCGCGCTCCATGCCGAGCAGAACGCCATTCTCCAAGCGGCGATGAACGGCGTCTCCACGAAGGGGGCAACCCTCTATGTGACCTGTCAGCCCTGCAATCACTGCGCTAAGATGATTATCAACGCGGGCATCCAGCGTGTGGTGTTTCAAGGCGACTATCCCGATGAGTTCGCGCTGGAGCTGTTCGCCGAAGCAGGAATCGCATTAGACCGCTTCTGTGAGGGTACAATTACACCTGTAGATTTGACCCCTTATAAACCGAAGCGATGAAAACGATTACGGCGGTCTTCCTGATTGCCCTGATTACCAGCTATCTGCTCACTCCGTGGGTGCGCCAGTTGGCGATGCGGTGGGGCGCGATCGATATGCCCGATGCCCGACGGGTACACAAAGAGCCGATTCCGCGCTGGGGGGGACTTGCCATCTACTTGGCGGTGGTGGTGGGCACTTTGGCAGGGCTACTGCGCCTTTATCTGCTGGCGCCTAACGATGGCGTATTTTGGGAGCGGGCAATCCCCTTTGTAGGGCTTCTGCTGGTGGGCACGGGGGTGCTGGTGGTGGGGCTTTTGGATGACCTGAAGGGGTTCTCCGCCCTCCTTCAGGCAGGATTCCTGCTGTTGGCAGGGCTGGTGGTGCAGTTGTTTGGTGTGCAGATAGAGGGGTTCTCAGCGCCGTTGGGCGGGAGCTTCAAAGACGCGCAGTGGGTCTCGCTGGGGGTGTGGGCTATCCCGGCGACGGCGCTCTGGATGTTCGTGATTAGCAAGACGATGGACACCATCGACGGGCTGGACGGGCTTGCGGCGGGGGTGAGTACGATTGCAGCGCTCGCGCTGGCACTGATGGCGCTCCAGGCGGCGGATATTTTAGACCGCCCATACCCCAACTGGCTGATTGCCATCACCGCCGCCGCGATAGCGGGGGCTGCGGGGGGATTCTTGCGCTACAATTTTAACCCTGCCCGAATCTTCATGGGCACGGGGGGCGCGCAGTTTCTGGGCTTTATGTTGGCGGGGCTGTCGGTGATAGGCGCGTTCAAAACCGCTACGGCGTTCGCCATTCTGGTGCCTGTACTCGTGTTCGGCTTGCCGCTCTTAGATGCGGTCAATGTGGTGGTGCGGCGTCTGCTGAGTGGTCATCCGGTGCATAAGCCCGACATGCGCCACCTCCACCACCAACTGCTCCGCAAGGGGCTGAACCAGCGTCAGACGGTTCTGCTGTTGTGGTGTGTGGCGGGTGCGATGGCGGTGGTGGCGGTCTGGCTGTTCAAGCGGGCGTTGGGCTAAGGTATAATCCTGCCTGCGGATGACACTGGCTGATTTCGGATGGGCTTTGCTAAGGATAGCAATCGTGCTCGGCTTCCTGCTGGGAACGCTCCCCGTGGTCATTTGGCTGGAACGACGCGTGCTCGCCTGGTTCCAAAACCGCATCGGGCCGAACCGACTGGGACCGTTTGGACTGCTCCAGCCCATGGCGGACGCAGCGAAGCTCTTTTTTAAGGAAGAGATTGTGCCCGCGAATGCCGACCGTCTCATCTGGGCGTTAGCCCCTGCGCTCTCGCTGTTCCCTGCGCTGGTAGCGGCGGCAACTATCCCCTGGGGACCCAACCGCCTGCTCACCCCGATTGCCGATGTGGATATCGGCATCCTCTACTTTTTGGCGATGTCGTCGCTGGCGGCGTATGGAGTGTTGCTGGCGGGCTGGTCTTCGAATAATAAATACTCCCTGTTAGGGGGGTTGCGCGCCTCAGCACAGGTGATTAGCTACGAGCTGGGCATGGGGCTTGCGCTCGCCACCGCCATTTTCGCCTCAGGAAGCCTCCGCATGACCACCATCGTGGAGATGCAAGCGGAACCGCTCTGGGGTGTGGTGCCCTGGGTGCCCAATTGGCTTATCTTCACGCCGTGGGGGTTGGTGGGCGCGGGGCTGTTCTTTGTGTGTATGCTCGCCGAGACAAACCGCGCCCCGTTCGACCTTCCTGAGGCTGAGAGCGAGCTGGTGGCGGGCTATCAGACTGAGTACAGTAGCATGAAGTTCGCTGCCTTCTTTATGGGCGAGTATATCGCCATCTTAGCCATCTCAGGGATTATGACCACCTGCTTTCTGGGAGGCTATCTCGCGCCGTTGAACCTATCGCCCCTCCAGTCGCTTGCCGAGTCGGTGGGGGGTGTGTTTGTGCCGATTGCGTCGCTCACGGGTGCGCTTGCGCCTCCGTTCTGGTTCGTGGGGAAGGTGTTCGGGCTGGTGTTTATGTTCCTGTGGGTGCGTGCGACCCTCTTGCGCCTGCGCTATGACCAGCTGATGAACCTCGGTTGGCGATTCCTTATCCCCGCTGGGTTAGTGAACCTTGCGCTGTTGGGAGTCTATCTGGTGGCAGGGTGGATTCCCGCGCTGATAGGCTACGCGGTGGTGGGCGGGTTGTACTTAGGCATGACGGCGATGCGCAAACCCGAGAAGCGCGAGGTGGTGCTGGTCTCGGAGGCTCAGCCCTATCGTCGCAAGGAGGTGCCCCTTGGCTGAGAAGGTCTTCTTCTTTCTCTTGGCGCTGGTGCTGATTAGCACGGCGGTCGGCGTGGTGGCGATGCGCAACCCCGTGCGCAGTGCCCTCCTGCTGGTGCTAAACTTTTTCACGCTGGCGGTTCTCTATTTCACGCTCTCGGCGCAGTTTGTGGGCATCATCCAGATTATCGTCTATGCGGGCGCTATCATGGTGCTATTCCTGTTCGTGATTATGCTGTTGAACTTGGGCGCGCCCGAGGCTACTGCCAACGAACGGGAACTGCGCCGCCCCGTGGCGTGGCTGGTCGCCGTCGGACTGTTTGCCGTGCTGGTGACCCAAGCGTTCGTGATAGCCTCCTATCCGATGCAACAGGCGGAGGCGACCGTGGGCACTGCTCGCACCATCGGCTATGCGCTCTTCACCCAGTGGGCGTTCCCTGTGTTGGTGTTGGGGCTGTTGTTGACGGTGGCGGTGATTGGCTCTATCTTGCTGGCGCGAAGGAGGTCTGCCTAATGGAAGCCGTGCCTTTGAATGCCTATCTGACGCTTGCGGGGTTCATGTTCGCCATCGGTGCGGTGGGCGTGGTGGTCAAGCGCAACCCCATCGTGATTTTTATGTGCATCGAGTTGATGCTGAACGCCGTGAACCTGACCTTCCTGTCGTTCGCCTCGTTTCATGGGGACCTTCAAGCGCAGGTCTCAGGACATGTGCTGGCGCTTCTGGTGATGGGGGTCGCAGCGGGTGAGGTCGCGGTCGGCTTGGGGATTATCACGGTGATGTTTCGCCTACGCGAGAACATCGATGTGGATTCCGTTAACCTATTGCGAGAATAAGCCATGAGACTATCAAGAGGGTTTCCGATTTGGTTGCCGTTGATGATTCTCCTGCTATCGGCGTGTACTTCGAAGCAGGAGGGGGTGCCTCAGAGTGAAAAACCGACCGCTCCTTCTGTGCCTTCGACCCCGACGCCTGCTCCCGCACCGGAACCGCCTTCTACCCCCACCCAAGAGCAGACAAGCGCCACTACCGAGGATTTTCCCCTCCCGATTATGGAGGGCTTGAAGGTCAGTCTCACCATGTCCACGACGCGCGACAATCGCGCTGGCAAGCAGTTGGCGCTGACAGGTAAGGTAGACCCCGTGCGGATTTCGGAGTTCTATGAGGCGGAGTTTCGCAAGCGGGGGCTTACGATACGCAAAACCCCAGGCGATGCGGCTCACGGCGGCGAGATTCTCTTACTGGGAACCTCGGACACGGTGACAACAGGGCTTCTTGTGACTCGCGATGCCGAATCGGGCGAAACCCGCGCCGTCCTCTCGTGGAGTGAAGGGAAATAGGTTCCCTCGCTTGAGAGGTGCTGAACGCAGTGAAGCATCTGAGACCCTTCGCGTTCGCTCAGGATGACGCCCCCCTCTCGTCATGCTGAGCCGCAGGCGAAGCATCACAAAACAGACCCTTCGCCTTCGCTCAGGATGACGAAGGGGAGGACGGCGAGGGTGACGAAGGGGAAGAATGGCGCAGGGTGGTGAAAGAGGGCACTCAGGGTGACGCCCCCCTCTCGTCATGCTGAGCGACAGCGAAGCATCTCAACCTCACCCCCCTTGCCTCCCTTTCCGTAAACAGAGAGGGGGAGTTTTGAACCTCACCCCCCAACCCCCTCTCCTAACAAAAGAGGGGATAAGGCATTATTCCCCCTCAGGAGGAACTAGCTT